>Ga0210111_1000045_pt1 | contig 27371 bp, 22 predicted proteins | sample China_Galinas_PW_6_FD_185520 | JGI IMG/M metagenome (GOLD analysis project Ga0210111, IMG submission 185520) | Wetland microbial communities from San Francisco Bay, California, USA, that impact long-term carbon sequestration - China_Galinas_PWC_D2... | ecosystem: Environmental > Aquatic > Marine... | reverse complement strand
CGCCTTCTTGAATTCCCTTCGGGAACGTCTCCGGCATCGACCTCTTGTGTCAATATGGAACATGAGGAAGTTACTTGACTTATGTTGGGGGGGGGGGTAGAATTGGAGGGGTAGTCCGCTTGGCAATGGCAAGTGGCACAGTGACGCTGACTACGAGGGAGCCGTCGGTCAGCGTGCCCGCGACCGCAGCGGTGTACGTGTGGAGGCTGCTCATGACGGCTCGAACGCCTACCTGTATTGGTTTCTTCCTTCTCGCGCCTTGGGTTGTTTCCACTATTACCAATGCCGTCGATTTCTGTCCGCCATTATATGTTTTCGACGGCGTCGCGGTGCGCGATTATATGGGGACGTCCATGTCCGGAATCGGGGATGTGGACGGCGACGGCTGCGACGACTTCCTTGTCGCCGCGAACGGGTATGACGATCCGGATACGGGCGGCACCGGTGCCGTCTACCTGATCTCGGGCGACACCGGCAGGGTCCTCCACGAGTGGTTCGGCGAAGACACGGGACTTGGCGGCAGCGGCGGATTTGGTGCTTCTCTCGCCGGTGCCGGTGACGTAGACGGTGACGGCGTTCCTGATGTCATTACCAGTGCGAATTCCTTTTATGTTGATGGCATGAACGGCGCCGGGCGCGTGTATGTTTTCTCCGGCGCCACCGGCGACCTGATCTGGTTGTGGGACGGCGATCGGTACGACGGCTACTTCGGCAAAGGGGTTGGCGGGGCCGGGGACGTCAACCACGACGGCTTCGCCGACCTCATCGTGGGACAGCCCGGTATCAACTGGGAGTAGACCTTTCAAGGTAGATTGTACGTCTTTTCCGGTGCGACCGGAGAACTGCTGTGGTCGAAACACGGCGACCTGGCTGCCGACCATTTCGGCGAGGCGGTGGCGGGTATCGGCGACTTCAACGGCGACGGGACCGACGACGTGGCGGTCGGCGCCCCGTGGCACAATCCCGGCAAGGCCTATGTACTCTCCGGTAGCGATGGCGCCGTGCTCTGGTACCAGGAGCACTATCAACCATCCATGCCGAGCGGCTTCGGATACACGGTAGCCGGCGCCGGAGACGTAAACCGTGACGGATTGGCCGATGTGGTGGTCGGCGCCTTCTTTGACAGCACCTTGGGCTCCGGCAGCAACAACGGTAGCGCTCATGTCTTCGCGGGTCCCAACGGAGGTCACCTCTGGTCCTGGTATGGTGAGGCGATTACGGATTTCTTTGGCTGGTCGGTCGATGGGGCCGGCGACGTAAACGGTGACGGCGCGGCGGACCTGGTGATCGGCGCATACGGTCATTACGGACCCGCCGGCTGGGCGAGTGGCAAGGCCTACGTGTACTCCGGCGCCACGGGCCGGGTGTTGTGGTCCGCTACCGGCGAAACTGGTGGAGACATTTTCGGCGAAGCTGTGGCAGGCGTAGGTGATGTCAACGGCGACGGGCTAGCCGATGTGGGCGTGGGCGCAAAGTGGCACCGCGGAGAAGCGGGCGTCAATGTCGGGCGAGCGTATATCTTCGACTCCGTGCCGCGCGGCGATTGTGACTGCAGTGGTGCATTGGAGATCGAGGATTTTGTCGCATTCTGTGGATGTCTTGCGGGTGCCAATGTCCCGTGGCGGTCCGATGCGTGCGGCTGCGGCGACCTTGACGGCGACAACGACGTCGACCTGCGCGATTTCGCGATGTTTCAGGCGTCCTACGGTGGCGTGCCGTAGGACAATTCGAGTACGCGGTACATAGTTCTTCCGACTGACGAAGAATCGTCGCTAAATCCTGCGCTGAAGGTGCGCGCCCACATAAGGGGTGGGCGATGCAATGACTGACACTTATGTGGCATTACATGGAGAATTCGAGCAGCGTCGTGGTGTGGGCTCGAATGTAGGTGCCGGCCTCTGACTTCGATCGCTGTCGCACGCTGACATCGTAACGGTAGCCCATTTGTAACGCAGGCTTCCCAGCCTGCACCCATCGTAGCGCGGGCTTCCCGGCCCGCAAGGCCCACGATGAGGGTGCAGGCAAGATGCCTGCGGTACGCGCTCGTGACGACCTCGCGCGATCGTGCTGAGCCTTGGGACCTAGAGTCAATGCGTAAGCTGGAAGACATACGGCGGGCGAGCTCGATGCAGGAGCTTGGGGTCTGCGCACGCGCACCGCCAGTGGATCACGTGATTCAGCGGAACGAGCCGAGTGTTCGGGTGAATCTCAGTATTTTCCGTCATGGAACGACATTTACAATGGATAGAAATCATGAACACCAAATCGAAACACACAATGATCGGGGTCGTGCTGAGCATCGGGTTCGGCACGGTCGGCTTTGCGTCCCCACTGGGCTATACCATCACCAATCTCGGTGATTTCGGCGGCGATGAAAACGATGCCAAAGCTGTCAACAGGTTTGGGCATGTGGTCGGTTACTCCACTGCGGGGGCGCCGTCCTATGAAGCGCATGCCTGGTTGTGGCTGCCTGAGGCAAAATTCGGACTTTCCGCTGGCATGAACGACCTAGGTGGTGTGCCAAACTGGGATGACAACAACATTGCGTGGGATGTGAACTCATCCTCGCAAGTTGTTGGTAATTCGTGCGTAGCGTCTTCCTACTGCCGCGCTTTTTTGTGGCTACCGGAGTACAGCTTGGGCTTGGCGCCCGGCATACACCAGTTGTCGCCGCTGCCGGGCGACGATTTCAGCTATGCCTCCGGCCTGAACAATGCGGCGGAGGTCGTGGGGACCTCGTCCGAGTACGGCCTCACCCCTCCCGATCCGACGGACTCCTGGCTGTGGCTGCCCCATGCACACTACGGTCGTTCGGCGGGCACGCACCTGATTCCGCTGGTTTTGGGTTTTGCCCAGTCCGGGGCCACCGACATCAACGGCGCCGGCATCGTTGCGGTCACCCAGAGCACGGTGGAATTCGGTTATGAGCAACATTTCCGCGCTTACAAATGGGATCCCGACACAACTAATTTCACAGCATTGCCATCTGCCGGCGGGGCAAACACGGACAGCTTTGCGGTTGCCGTGAATGACGCCGAAATCGTCGTGGGCGACTGGGAAGACGATCCCATCACGCAGTACGCGCAGCGTCGAGCCGCGCTGTGGGAGGGAACCACGATAACCGACGTCGGCTCTTTCGGTGGAACGCACTCAACGGCATACGGTATCAACAAATGGACGCAGGTTGTGGGCGGCTCCGATGACGAGAGCGAGACGCAGCGTGCGTTCCTATGGGAAGACGGGACGATGTCCGACCTCAACGACTATCTCCCGGCAGAATCCGAGTGGACCAACCTGACCGTGGCGCACGACATCAGCGATCCCGGGTATATTGTGGGACGGGGCGAAACGAGCGAAGGCGAGAGACCCTTCCTGATGACCCCCGTGTGCCCGTACAACAACAGTTTTTACACGCCTCTCCCTGACGGAACCATTGATGCGCGACAGCCTCATCCGGTCGACGATAACAGCTTCTCGTCGCGCCAGGGAATCGGAAGCCCCAACAGCTACACCGGCGGCCCGGAGCCGATCGTAGTGTACCTAAACAGCATAACCGGCGCCGACAATCCTGAGTGCTGGGAACTCTGCGAAACCGGGATCGAGCAGGTAGAGACGGGCACGGATCCCTTGAACGACAACTTCGTAGAGAGCGTCGACGAGTTTTCGCTAGGGAAGTACAAAGTGTATCTCGATCGCCCCATCTCGGCCGGTCATTGGACCACGATTACGTACCTCGGCGATGGGAACGAAGTGTCCTATGCGTCGTTGCCGGCGGACGCCAACGGCGATGGGTTGTCGCACCCCGTCAGCTACATGCTCGCGCTCATCAACTACATCAACCAGGTGCAGACGCCTCCACACGGATCATACAGTACGGATATCGACCATTCGGGTGTGACCAATGCACAGGACATCAGTCGGCTCACCGACCAGGGCCAGCGCACATTAAACCCGTTGCGCCACAAGGGGTTACGATCTTCCAAAGCCGCGTTTCTGGGGGAATTCTGACACTGGCACCCTGTGCTGTTCGACTCCCATAGCTTTTTTCTCGGAGAAAACTGGCTTCCGCCGCCGCTGGCATCTTTCCCAATATGCCCATATAGCCTCTCTATGCGCGCTGGCCCTGGCTCACCGACCTTCTGAACGGCGCGAGTACGTTCATTCCGTGGGCGTGGACTTCTTTGCCGACGAATTCATGCCTGGGTGAATCCGCCATGGGTGGCGGCGGTGGTTCGTCAGCGCCGTCGTTGGCACCGCCTGGAGACGCCCCGTCGGACAATGCTGCCTTGGGCGAGGCGTTCGTCATGTTCTTGACCACGCAGGTCCCTGCGAATCTCCAACAAGAGAACGACTTCGCTGTCGCGACCCAGGACATTGCGGCAGTCTGCATGAACTTCTTCGGCGACGCGGAACTGGCCGCGCTGGCCGAGGCGCTGGATGATCCCACGCTGGTCTTCGCGAGCGACGCGGGCGCCGATGCGGCCGCCGCTGTCGTGGAGACGATTGGGTCTTGAAGTCCGTGAATGCGTGTCGTTTGTCGAATTCACAAGAATCAAGAACCGACCGGTGTGAATACACGGCCCGCGTGAGTAGACGCTCACGTGGGCTGCTCATGAAAAGAAGTATCGCCCCGGCTGGGGCTCGAGCAAACTGCCGTACCGCATCCCATGGCTCGCGCCAATGGGCTATAAACCGTTCGCCCCTGATGGGGCTGAATGCCGTAGCCGATCCAACATGCCAAATCGTTCGGCGCCCGGGCGAATCGTGGCGGCGATATCACAGATATGCTGACATGTGCTATGGAAGTTCTGACCCTCGGTCTTCGAGGTCTTGCGGGACGATGGGTTCGCTGATCTTGTATTCGCCGTTGAACCAGCGGCCCAGGTCGATCAGCTTGCAGCGCTCGCTGCAGAAAGGGCGGAAGGGGGCATCCTTGTCTTTTTCGACCTGAATGGTCTTGCTGCACGTGGGGCATTCATAGGTTCGCATGGATAGAACCTCAGTATGAAATGTGGTCTCTCCGCGGCAGCGCGGCCTCATTCACCCTTCTTGGATGCGGGGCTCTTGGAGGGCTTGGTGTCGCTCTCCTTCTTAGTCACCTTGCCGTTCGAGTCGACCTTTCCGTTGCCGTCGGCTTTCGAGTTGCCTGCCGATGTCTCGCTGTCCGCCTTGGCCGCCTTCTTGTAGCTGTCACTGCGATAATCCGTCTCGTAGAAGCCGGAACCACGGAAGATGATGCCGCCGCCGCGACCGAGCAAACGAGTGACAGGAGCGTTGCACGCACAGTTCGGCTTGTCGCTCTTGCGAAACTTTCGCAACGGCTTATCCGTAATGGACTGAAAGATGTCGGTGACGGTTCCGCATTGCTCGCATTGATATTCATAAGTCGGCATTGGTGGTCACTCCTCACGCCTCGACGTCGAGGTCCGGCCCTTCGCCGTCCTGGTCCACTTCGTCGCCGCTCTCCACGGCGGGCTCTTCTACGGCTTTCGACACGATCACTTTAGCCGGTCGAAGAACACGATCGTGCAGTCGAAAGCCCTTCGCCACCTGCTCGATGACCGTATTGGGATCACGGTCCGCCACGGGCTGCTGCAACACGGCCTCGTGTACGTGCGGATCGAACGGTTGGTCAATCGCGTCAATCTCCTCCAAACCCTGATTCGTCAGCTCCTTTTTGAAGTTCTCATAGACCAGACGCACGCCCTCGACGACGGCCTCAGTGTTGTCGACTCCTTTTGCCGCCTCCAGCGATCGCTCGAAGTCGTCCAGCACGCACAACAGCGAGCGCATCAGGTCGGCGTTGGCGTATCGGACGGCGTCCTGCCGCGATTTCTCCTGGCGGCGCTGGGCGTTGAGGAACTCGGCCTTCGCACGAAGGAGGCTGTCCTCGAGCGCGACCAGCTTCTCGCGAAGCGACTCGACCGTGTCTTCCTGCTCAGGCGCGGTGGCTGAATCCCCGCCCTCGACGCCGTTCTCGCCGACGGTAGTTCCCGTTTCTTTTTCGTGCGCGTCCGCATCGGCCTCGCAGGCTGCCTGTACGGCGCTTGCGCTTTCATCCCGCGGCGCAACGTTTTCTTCTACTTTGGTTTTCTTCATCATGGTATTGACTCGGTGTTTGCTATGAGTCTCCAATGCCACCGAGATAGTCAATCAGCTTGTCGAAGAAACCGCGCGATTCCGGCAGGACGCGTCGATCCTCCGTTTCGGCGAAATCGCGCAGCAAGTCCTTCTGCTTCTTGTTCAGCTTCTTTGGGATTTCAATCAGCACCTGGACCATTTCGTCGCCATGGCGACCGTTTCGAATATCGGGGAGCCCCAACCCGCGAAGGCGAAATACCTGGCCGTGCTGCGTGCCGGCGGGGATGGTCAGATCCGCCTTTCCTGTCAGGGTGGGAGCCTCGACCTTGGCACCCAGCGATGCCTGCGTGAAACTGATCGGCATCGCGCAGACCAGATCATTGTTGTGTCTTTGCAGGAACGGGTGTCCGGACACGCGCACGTAACAGTGCAAATCGCCGCGCGACGAACCATTCTCACCGGGTTCGCCCTCGCCGCGGACGCGTACGGCCTGCCCGTCATGAATGCCGGCGGGAACCTGTACGGACACCTTGCGGTGTTTGAGCATCCTGCCGCTTCCCCGGCAGTCCGAGCATGGTGTGACGACCATCGAGCCCTGGCCGTGACAATGGGGGCACGACGTGACGACACGCCCAAACAGTCCACCCAGTCCGCCGGCCTGTTCCACCTGACCATATCCACCGCAAGTGCGGCATGTTTTTCGGTCGGAGCCCGGGGCAGCGCCGGAGCCGCGACACGTATCGCACAAATCGCGGCGCGAGAATTCAATGGTTCGCTCGGCGCCTGTGGCCACCTCGGTCAGCGTGAGTTGGACTTCCGTCTGCAAATCCGCGCCGCGGCTGCGGCGTCGACCGCCGCCACCGCCGAAGATGTCCGTGAACATCGAGAAGATGTCGTCGACCTGCATGTGCGAGAAGTCATGGAGGCCGGAGCCGCTTAGCCCGGCATGCCCGTACCGGTCGTAGCGGTCTTTCTTTTGCGGATCGGACAGGACCTCGAAGGCCTCGGCGGCTTCCTTGAATTTGCTCTCGGCGTCGGGATCAGCCTGGTTTCGGTCCGGATGAAACTTGTGCGCGAGACGACGGTATGCCTTCTTGATCTCCTCGGGCCTGGAGTCCTGAGACACGCCGAGGACTTCGTAGAAATCTCGTTTTGAAGTCGCCACCGTCATTTCCTACCGGCCCCTTACCCTGCATCACCGACCGGGTGGGTAAGACCTCATTTCCTTGCACCGCCATGCGGAAGCCCGAACGTAGCAAAGGGCGGGCGCATGCGCCCGCCCTTGCCACCGATTCGGTATTTTCATTTCTATCGGACGGCGTGCGATGTTGCCTTCGCCCCGTCTTTGAGATCCGTCAAAAGGACCTCGGTCGTCAACATAAGCCCCGCCACACTGGCGGCATTCTCCAGCGCGACACGAGCGACCTTCGCCGGATCGATGATGCCGGCCTTCACCATATCGGTGAACTCGTGTTTGCGTGCGTCGTAGCCGAACGAGCCGCTCTTTTCGAGAATCTGCTCGACAATCACATCGCCTTCGCAGCCGGCGTTGTCGGTGATCTGCCTCGTCGGCGCACGCAAGGCATGCATGATGATGTCGACACCCAGTTTTTCATCTCCGCGCGCCTTGTCGCGAACCTTGGTGACCGCAGGGATGGCACGAAGGAAAGCCACGCCGCCGCCGGGCACGATGCCTTCTTCGGCCGCCGCCTTCGTGGCGTGGAACGCGTCGTCCACCAGGTCCTTTCGCTCCTTGACCTGGATTTCGGTGGCGCCGCCGACGCGAATGACGGCCACGCCGCCGGTGAGCTTGGCGAGCCGTTCCTGGAGCTTCTCACGGTCATAGTCGCTCGTGCATTTTTCGATCTGGTTGCGGATTTGCTCGATGCGACCCTTGATGTCGGCCTTCTTGCCGGCGCCCTGGATGATCGTCGTGGTGTCCTTGGTGATGATGAGCTTCTTGGCGCTGCCCATGTCGTCCAGCGTGATGTTCTCGAGCTTGATGCCGAGATCCTCACTGATCACGGTTCCGCCGGTCAGCGCCGCAATGTCGCCGAGCATGGCCTTACGCCGATCGCCGAACCCAGGTGCCTTGACAGCGGCACACTTGAGCACGCCGCGGATCTTGTTGACCACCAGGCCCGCCAGCGCCTCGCCATCGACATCCTCGGCGATGACCAGCAGCGACTTGCCGGTGGAGGAGATCTTCTCCAGCACCGGAATGAAGTCGTGCAGACTCGATATCTTCTTTTCATGGATCAGGATGGCCGGGTCGGTCAACACGCACTCCAGCGAGCCGGGATTGGTCATGAAGTACGGCGAAAGGAAGCCCTTGTCGAACTGCATCCCCTCGACGACCTCTTTCTCGGTGTCGAGCGACTTGCCCTCTTCAACCTCGACGACGCCGTCCGTGCCGACTTCGTCGATGGCGGCGGCGAGCAGCTTGCCGATCTCCTCGTCGCCGTTGGCGGAGATCGTCGCGACCTTGGCGAGGTCGTCATTCGACCGCACCTTGACGGAAAGCGACTTGATGGCCTCGACCGCGGCGGAGACCGCCATGTCGATCCCGCGCTTGATGGCCATCGGGTTGGCACCGGATGAGGCCCCGCGGAATCCCTCGCGGAAGATCGCTTCGGCCAGCACGGTGGCGGCGGTCGTGCCGTCGCCGACGACATCACTGGTCTTCGAAGCGACCTGATTGATCAGCTTCGCGCCCATGTTCTCGAAGGGCTCGGGAAGCTCGACTTCCTTGCTGACGCTGACACCGTCTTTGGTGACGCGCGGCGAGCCGAAGGACTTCTGCAAGATGACGTTGCGGCCCGTCGGTCCCATGGTGACCTTGACGGCCCTCGCCAGCTTGGAGAGCCCCTCGAGAACGCACTGGCGTGCTTCCTGAGAATACATCATTTGCTTAGGCATGCCCAACTCCTCTTTTCATGACACGCGAGCCGGAACGGCCGCGGTTGGTTTCTATTTATCGACGATTGCCAGAATATCGTTCTCGCGCAGCACGACGAACTTGTCGGTGTTGAACTCGACTTCCGTTCCACTGTACTTGCCATAGAACACCTCGTCGCCCAGCTTCACGGACATCTCTCCGCGAGCGCCGGAATCGAGCAGCTTGCCCGGTCCCATCGCGATGACGGTGCCGCGCTGCGGCTTCTCGCGTGCTGCGTCGGGGAGGATGATGCCGCCGGTGGTGGTTTCATCCGCCTCGACGGGCTCAACGAGAACACGGTCGTCCATGGGGCGAAACTTGATTTTGGTCTTCGTTGCGGTTGCCGTTGCCATATCTGCCTATTCTCCGTTTTTGGCTGTGCCGCGTTTGGTCGCGGCGTTTGGTATTGCTGTCGCGAGCCGCCGCAAGGGGCGAGTCGCCTTCTTTCGCGTCGAGCCCTCGGCCCGACGGTGGCGTTCCTAGTAGTCCATGTCCTCGCCCATGTCGGCGCCGGCGTCGTCGTCACCGTCGTCCTTGGGCTTCTCGGAGATGCACACATCGGTGCTCAGCAAGATGCGCGCGACGCTGCCGGCATTCTCGAGTGCCGAACGCACGACCTTGGTGGGATCGATGACGCCGTCCTTCATCAGGTCAGTGAACTCGCCCGTATCGGCGTTGAAGCCGAACGAGCCTTTCTTTTCCTCAATCTTGTGCTGGACCACGCCGGGGTTTTGGCCGGCGTTCTTGGCGATCTGACGTAGCGGGGCGGTCAGCGACTCGCGAACGATTTGAGCGCCGGTTTTCTCATCACCCTTGAGCTTGAGACCGTCAAGTGCTTCCGCTGCGCGAATTAGTGCGACGCCGCCACCGACGACGATGCCTTCGGCGATGGCCGCACGGGTCGCATGCAGCGCATCCTCGACGCGGGCCTTTTTCTCCTTCAACTCGGTTTCCGTGGCCGCCCCGACGCTAACTTGTGCCACGCCGCCGACCAGCTTGGCGCGACGCTCTTCCAGTTTCTCCCGATCGTAGTCGGACGTCGTCGTTTCAATCTCGGCCGATATCTGCGAGATGCGGGCCTTGATGGCGTCCGTCGATCCGGCGCCCTCGATGATGGTGGTGTTGCTGGCATCGACGCGGATTTTCTTGGCCTGCCCGAGGTCGCTGATGGAGACCTTCTCGATGTCCAGGCCGACGTCTTTCATGATGGCCGTGGCACCGGTCAGCGCAGCGATGTCCTGCAACATGGCCTTGCGACGGTCACCATAGCCGGGCGCCTTGACAGCGCACACGTCGATAATGCCCCGCAGCTTGTTGACGACAAGCGTGGCGAGCGCCTCACCTTCGATGTCCTCCGCGATGATCAGCAGGGGCTTCTTAGCCTTGGCCACCTTCTCGAGCAGCGGTACCAACTTGGGCACGCTGCTTATCTTGTCTTCGTGAATGAGTACGAACGCCTTGTCCAACGCACATTCCACGGATTCCTGATCCGTCACGAAATGCGGCGACAGGTATCCGCGATCAAACTGCATGCCCTCGACGACCTCCACGGTCGTTTCGGAGGTCTTGCCCTCTTCGACTGTGATGACGCCGTCTTTCCCGACCTTTTCAAAGCAGTCGGCGAGCAATTTGCCGATGGTCTCGTCGTTGTTCGCGGAGATCTTGGCGACATTGACGATGTCCTCGCGCTTGTTGGCGTTGACCGGACGCGACATGCCTTGTAGGGCCTCGACGACCTTGCGGATCGCCTTGTCGATGCCGCGGTTCAGCGCGTTGCCGTCACAACCGGCGGCGATGTTCTTGAGACCTAGCTTGAAAATCGCCTCCGCGAGCACCGTGGCCGTTGTCGTGCCGTCACCGGCGACCTCGCTTGTCTTGCTGGCCGCCTCTTTGACGAGCTGGGCGCCCATGTTCTCGTACTTGTCCGTCAGTTCGACTTCCTCGGCGACCGTCACGCCGTCCTTAGTGACGTTGGGTCCACCCCAACCTTTATCGATGATTGCGTTTCGCCCGCGGGGACCGAGCGTCGACTTGACGGCGCTGGCAAGTTTCTCAACACCGGTCCAAAGGGCGTGCCTTGCCTCCTGATCGTAGGCCAACTGCTTGACCGCCATATTCCCAATCTCCTTCAAAGTTCACGAAAGGGTCGGATTGTCGTTTTACCAAAACGAGCGGGTGCGAGAGCCTCTGCGCACAGCTCGACGGGAGGGAGTGAGCAAATGCCGGACCAGTTGTAAGAGACGCCCCGGCTCCGCCGTAAGGTGTTTCTTGGCAAGGGTTTACGGCTTATCGGGCCCGCCGCATGCGACCGGCGACGGCTGCCACCTTGGCAGACGGAGGATGGGATCGCTGACGCAGGTGCCATATTGACAGCGCGGTGTTGTGGCCGGTGTCAGCCTCATTTTGGCCGGTTTGTGACGTCTTCGCTGGCCATGTAGCATCCGAGGCGGTCATCGTCACAGCACGCGGGCCGGTATAGTCGACACGGGTGTCTACGGTGCTTTCGCGAGCTGGGGCGGTTGGGTAGTGAGGTTTGGTCGGAGCTGTTGTAACCGGCTCGGGGCTCGACGAAGGGACCTGTCTAAGGGAGGAAACGCCGCATGCCATCGAAATTCAGCGTTCGCAAGGCATCGCATCAGGATCTGGATACGGTCATTCGGTTCAACTCCGCCCTGGCCCGGGAAACCGAAGACAAGGTCCTGGATCCGATGGTGCTCGCGCAGGGTGTTCAGAAAGCGCTGGAGGACCCGTCGCTCTGTACGTATTTCATGGCCGAGGCGAACGGCGAACCCGTGGGCCAGACGATGATCACCTATGAGTGGAGCGATTGGCGCAACGGATTGTTCTGGTGGATCCAGAGCGTATACGTGGCCAAGCAGTTTCGCCGCCAGGGCGTCTTTCGTGCCTTGTACGCGCACATTCGCGCTCTCGGTCGGAAGGAACCCGACGTTTGTGGTCTCCGTCTCTATGTCATCCGCGGCAACGAACGCGCCATCGCGACCTACCGTGAGCTGGGCATGACCGTTTCGGAGTACCTGCTATGCGAGGAGGACTGGACGCCGGGCACGGCCTGAGGATTCGGTCGCGGCGTGTCTGATAAATGTCGACCTATTGAGGCGATGTCTATCGGACCTAAGCGCAAGCCCCAGTCACCGGCAGCGTCCGGTTGTGCATTTCGCACAAACATCTACCGCCATGTGACGCGACGACTGGTCCGAAAACGCTCGAAGTGACCCTTTTTGGCGCATCGCTGGCGTGGTGCTGGTGAGCGGTAATCCCTTCCGTCAGGGCTGCGCAATAAACATGTTCCACCGGCTATCCGATCTACTGAGTAAGAGATCGTGGTCGATGCTCGAGGTTTGGCTCGGCCCCACACGACGGCTTGATCGGTCCGTCCTGGGGTCTTCCGAAGGGGTGATTCATGCAATCGTGTGTGAACGAGACGGAGCGCACCATGAGGGCGCTTTTGGATGCCGTCGAGGAAAAAGCGCAACTGAATTCCGAACAGGTGACGGACAACCGTGCCGAGCCCAGGCGTCCGTTGCACGTGGAGTCCTCGCTCTGTTACTTCACGAGCGAAGGCGAGATTCAGCAAGTCAACCACGTTTTTGCCCGCAACATCACGTTTCTGGGACTCTCCCTGCTGGGGGTCCTGCCACCTGAAGTTGTACCGGGGCATCCCGTCGAAGCGATCGTGAAACCAATGAACCACACGCCGACTTATTTGGCCGGGCTCGTCGTTTTTCGAAGAGCCGTATCGGGCGACTGTCACGAGATTGGCATTTCGGTCAAAGCTGCCGGATGTGCCGCCGTACTCGTGAACGATATACCCGCCGCACTAAAGAGGTATGAATGGTTCAAGGACGCCATGGCCGCCCATGCCTGAATAGGTGCTACGGCCGACGCTTTTATCTGCCGGGCCCTTAAGGTCCGAGAAGACTGCACTCTGTCCCCATAATGACCGCCCTACATGCCTGGGCGCGGGGCAGTCGCGAGAACGAAACTTTAAAATGGCCAGCCCCAGAGGCCTATCTTACGATAAATCAGTAGGTCTCTGTAGGGCAAACCACTCGCAAGGGTGGGACGCAAAGCGTTGAGTCCCAGTGAAACTGGGATTGTCGCGCTGCTCGGGGTGGCGTTGCGGAACAACACCCCGGAGGGAGGCGGGAAAGAAGACTTCTTCCGGAGGTGTCCCATGACTCGAACGCGTCACACAGATTGCAATCACCGGCCGGCCGTGACGATTGTTCTGACCGTCGTTCTCCTTGGCGTCATTTTCGGGGTGGCGGCGTTGACGGTGGACTTGGGTGTCGTGTTTAACACACGACACGATCTGCAGATTGCCGCCGATTCCGCCTCGTTGTCCGCCGTGTCCGCGTACGCGATGGATGAAATGCGGAAAATTCGCGACGGCGATGCGCCGCTCTTTTCATTCGGTGAAGTGGAATATGAGGCCATCAACAGGGCGACTCACGTGTCCAATCTGGCGGCCGTGTTTGGCACCAAGGGTATCGCGCTGTACCCCGCCGATGTCACGCTGGGTTGGCTGGACCACACGTCACCCACGGCAAAGCTCAGGACCGACGTGCCAGAATCCAGTTTCAATGCGGTGCAAGTGGTGACACGGCGTACGAAAGAAAGCGTCAATGGGCCTGCGGAGCTGACGCTGGCGAGGGTCCTCGGCTTTTCCACTGTGGACGTGACAGCCACGGCCACTGCGGTTTTCGTGCGCAGTCGACCGGAAATTGACTTCTGGCCGTTTACCATGAGTCGAAAACAATACGAGATCGAGTTGGAAACCGGCGGTGACAACTATGATTACGATGAGGGTATGGAGCAAGTTGGGCAAAGGTCCGATGATGTCCGTGAGGTACACCTGTTTCCCAATAGAGAGGCTCCGGGCAATTTCGGTGCATTGAACTTCGGCGAGTCTTCAAGCACGGACGTGCTCGCAGAATTCATCCGTGACGGGGTAAACGGGGATAATCTGGAGCATGCATTTGGACACGTTTTTCCAACATTTGTGGACGGAGATGGAGAACCAACCACCTACGACATGAACGGTAATCCCGGCATGTCATGGTCCATCAAGGAGGACGTTGACGCTCGGATCGGTCAAGTGGTCATCATCTTTCTTCATGACGGGGTGGTACTGAATGAAGGATCCAACGCAACGTATCGGATTGTCGATGCGCGCCACGTTCGTGTCATGGCGATTGACTACAAAAACAAAGGCGTCTGGGTACAACCCATAGAAGCGACTGACAAGGCTCTCGAATTGGTCGGAAGATCCGTGCTGGCCCGGTAATTCTGGCCGGACGAATTCTCAGTGGTGGGTGTGCCCGATGGCAGCACCCCTGACCTTGCGTCCCCGCGTATCGCGCCGCCAAGCACCGCGGACGGCATTGCGCTACTTCGTGGCACTGTCGGAAGTGACGTACAAGCGCTTGCCGCGCCAGAAACGTAGCCTTGCTCCCGCACTCGAAACTATTCCACCGTCACGCTCTTGGCGAGGTTTCTCGGCTTGTCGACGTTGCAGCCCCGCTGGACCGCTGCGTGATAGGCGATGAGTTGGAGAGGTAGCGACGTGAGCAGCGGCTGCAAGGGTTCCACCGTATCCGGCACGTACAATACGTGGTCGGCGAGTTGCTTGATGTCGGAATCGCCTTCCGTCGCGATCGCCACCACGCTGCCGCCGCGGCTTCGCACCTCGGAGATGTTGCTGAGGATCTTCTCGTATTGGACGCCCGCCGTAGCGATGACGACGACCGGCATCCCTTTCGTGATGAGCGCGATGGGCCCGTGCTTCATCTCTGCGGCCGGCAGACCCTCCGCATGAATGTAGGCGATTTCTTTTATCTTGAGTGCGCCTTCCAGCGCCACGGGATAATTGTACCCACGCCCCAGGTACAACCAGTTCTCGCGATCGTGGAAATGGTGGGCGATTGTCTCCGCTTCGTCGGCGCGATCGAGCAGACGCCGCATTTGCTCCGGGATCTGCGCCAAGGCGTCCATGAACTGCAGCGCGGCAGACGGTGACAGGTGCTTGCGCCGGCCGAGATAGCAGGCGATCATGGCCAACACGGCCACCTGCCCCGTAAACGCCTTGGTGCTGGCGACCCCGATTTCGGGTCCCACATGGAGAAACACGCCTTCGTCGGATTCGCGCGCGATGGTCGATCCCACCACGTTGACGACACCCAACGTCAACGCGCCGCGCTGTTTGGCCTCACGGAGTGCGGCGAGGGTATCGGCCGTTTCACCGCTCTGAGATACCGCGATCACCACCGTACCGTCGTCGACGATGGGATTGCGATAACGGAATTCGCTGGCGTACTCCGTCTCCGTGGGTATGCGGACCAACTCCTCAAAAAGATATTCACCCACGAGCGCTGCGTGCCAGGCCGTTCCGCATCCCGTCATGACGATTCGCTTGGCGCGTGTCAGTTCGCGTGTGCAATCCACCAGACCGCCCAATCGCACCGCACCCTCGTTCAGGTCGAGCCGCCCGCGCAGGCAATTTTCCAACGAGTCCGGCTGTTCGAAGATTTCTTTCTGCATGAAGTGGTCGTAGCCGGAGAGTTCGATTTGTTCGAGCGACCACTCCACCTCCTCGGCGCCGCGCGCGACGGGAATCGCGTCCAAGGTGGTCATGCGCAACTCGTCCGGCGTAATCCGTGCCATTTCGCCGTCATCCAGATAAACGACCTGTGTGGTGTGGGCGAGGATAGCCGCCGCATCGGATGCCAGCAGGTGCTCGCCCTTGCCCACACCCACGATCAAAGGGCTGCCCTTTCGCGCCGCCACAATGACGCCGGGTTCGTCGGCGCATACCACCGCGATGCCGTAGGTGCCGGTGACGTCGTGCAAGGCTCTCCGTACGGCGTGCTCCAGATCCCCTTCGTAAAAATGCGCGATGAGCTGGGCGAGGATCTCGGTATCGGTTTCGCTACGAAACGTCGCGCCCAGTTGTTCCAAGTAGGTACGCAGCACGCGGTTGTTCTCGATGATGCCGTTGTGGATAATCGCGATACGATTCTCCGCGTCGGTGTGCGGGTGTGCGTTAATGTCTGTGGGTGCGCCATGGGTGGCCCACCGGGTGTGCCCCAATCCGTGCGTTTGTGGCATGTGGGGGTCGATCTGCTGTTCAAGGACGTAAATGCGGCCGGCTGCCTTGATGACCTCGACCTTATGGTCGCTCACCAACGCGACGCCGGCTGAATCGTAGCCCCGGTATTCAAGACGCCGCAGGCCCTCAAGTAGGATCGGCAGGGCACGCCTGCGACCAGTATATCCGATAATTCCGCACATTGTGGAGTCCTCGCTCAGATCAACGCTCGTCAGGCTCGCCGCGGCGTTTGCTAGCAATGGAGCCGCGGCGCCGAAGCTGGCTACCTGCCCTGGGGATTATCGGCGGCCCCATGCCAAAAGGCAAAGTTTGACGATTGGAGACAGGCCGCCGGGTATGAATCGTGGCCTCGCCATGTTACAAAGTACGCCTGCGGGGATATGCGCGTTCGCGCGTATACTGCCGCCGGGAGCAGGAACGGGTTTTTGTGGATCTATTCTCCGAACAGCGCGAAGCCAACCGCCAACGCGTCACGCCGCTTGCGGTCCGAATGAGACCGCGCTCGCTCGACGAGTTTGTCGGGCAGGAGAACTTTATCGGCGAAGGCAAACTCCTACGCCGGATGCTCGATGCGGACAGGCTGACCAGTGCGCTCTTTTACGGCCCACCTGGCACTGGTAAGACATCGCTCGCGGCCGTCATCGCATCCACGACCAAAGCTCATTACGACGAGGTCAACGCGGCATCCATCGGATCGAAGGAGGTGCGCGAGATCCTCCGTGCGGCGCGCGAGAGGTTGGAAGCGACTGGACAACGTACGATCCTCTTCGTGGACGAATTGCACCGCTTCAATCGGGCGCAGCAGGACATTCTCTTGAACGATGTGGAAGGCGGGCTGGTTGTCCTGATCGGCGCCACCACGGAGAATCCGTTTTTTGCCATCAACACACCGCTTCTTTCTCGTAGCCAGATCTTTCAGTTTGAACCTCTAAAGGATGCCGATATAGCGAAGATCACCCGTCGCGCTCTGCGTGATGCGGAAAGGGGGCTCGGCCGATTTGGAGTAAGTCTGTCTCCGGAGGCGGAGTCGCATTTGGTACGCATATCCGATGGCGACGCCCGACGGGCGCTGACCGCCCTGGAGGTGGCCGTGCTCTCCCAGGCAGATCGCAAGACCACCGCAGGTGAGAAGCTGATGGTAGATCTGACCACCGCGGAAGAATCAATTCAGCGGAAGGCGATTCCGTATGACTCTCACGGCGACAATCACTACGATTCCGTCAGCGCCATGATCAAGTCGATCCGCGGCTCAGATCCGGATGCCGCGATTTACTGGCTTGCGCGGATGCTGGAAGGGGGGGAAGATCCCCGGTTTGTCGCGCGGCGCATTGTCATTGCCGCAGCCGAGGACATAGGCAACGCTGATCCGATGGGGCTGGTCGTGGCCCAGGCCGCCGCAGACGCGACGCAACTTGTCGGCATGCCGGAGTGCCGCCTGCCACTGGCACAAGCCGTGACCCATCTGGCATGTGCCCCCAAATCCAACGCGGCCGCGCAGGCCATTTGGGCTGCCTGCGAGGATGTACGGGAGGGCCGGACCCTGCCGGTGCCGAGGCACTTGCGATCGCGACCGGTCGACAAGGGGTCCGAGTCCTATGCGAATCCACACGAATCCAAGAGTGGCGTGGTGGCCCAGGAATACCTGGGCGTGGACAAAGAATACTATACTCCGACGAATCATGGCGCCGAAGTAGTTCTTGCAGAGCGACTGGCGCACGCACGCCGTATTCTGCGTGAACAGACGCCGGCGTCCGGCCGGCGTCAACATCGAGCCTGATTCACGAGTGATTGGGTGCCGTTACTTGAGCGTCAAAGCTGAATTGAGAACGAGGCTTCGCAAGGTCCTGGCCGACACGTCGGCCGACGAATTGAGCACGCGATCTCTGCGTGTTTGTCACAGGCTCTTCGAGCAGCCGGAATACATCAAGGCGGAAGTCATAATGGTGTTCCTTTCCCTGCCGACGGAGGTGGACACTTCGCCGATCGTTTTAAGAGCCTGGCAGGATCGGAAGCGCATTCTGGCGCCGAAAGTGAGCTGGAACCAGCGGCGCATGCTTCCCGTCGAGATCCGGTCGCTCACCGAGGATCTGATGGTATCGTCCATGGGCATCCGCGAGCCGGTGACCGGTATACCCTTTCCGATCTCACTGATCGATTTGGTGATCGTCCCCGGACTGGGTTTTGACGAATACGGCAATCGGCTGGGACGGGGTCGTGGCTTCTACGATAGGTTTCTCGCGCACCCTGAGTTCGCCGGCGGCTCCTGTGCTCTTTCTTTTGAGGTTCAGTTAGCACCCTCGATTCCGGTCGGCCCCCTTGATCGTCGCGTGGATATGCTGGTCACGGATGAAAAAGTCCGGCGATTCAATACTGCACGCAAGGCGAAAAGGAGTTAAACGAGGCGGCGTCCGTCTGGCCCTCGGCTCTTGCCATTAAGGTCGTCTTGCAGGCACGCTACCTGCCATTGCAGTCGCTTGATCTCTTTCTCGAGGCTGGTGCGGTTGCGCATCATTCAGTACCGCAGCTTCAGCATGTTGATGACACCGGCAGCGCACGGCTTCACGGTTTCTCCGCGCCACAAAACGGGCACGCGGTTGATCCGTCGGGCTGCCGATCCGGGACCCAGCGCCCGCGGCAGGTGTCGGAGTTGCAACGACGCGCCCGCATCCCCGATTCTTGATTGCATCTTGGACATGTGATCGGAAACTGGCGAAACCCCATGGGCCGGTGTACGACGAAGTGGTGGTAACACTCGGGATTGGCGCAAACGACGTGAAAATCGGCCGTGGTGGCGGCAGACTTCGCGTTGGCGGGGGGCGGGGGAACCAGGGAAGAGGCGAGCCAGCCAGCGGTCCAGACTAAGGCGAGGCCGCCGATCACGTAGGTGGTCATTCGAACCGCAGGCGTTGCCCACAGCAGCCGCGGTTCCTCCCTCACGGCGGCAATCCAATCTACGACGGTCTCTCGCACGACAGGCACTTGCTTGCGGAGGATCTCATACCACTCCACCAGACGATTCCGCTCTTCCTGTGCCATTCAGAGTCCTCTCGACAACCACCCAATTCTATACCGCTGCTTGGACCGTGGCACGCTTGAGCCTGTATTCAAAATGACCGAACGGGGCATGTAGGAATGATCGCGGCTAACCGTGCCGGAGCAGGGCTCCACGCACGGTTAGCCAGCGGGCGCGTTGCAAATGATGTTGAATACGCCGCCACTTGCGCAGGTACCACCGCCCAGGACGCCGCCCGCGCAATACGGCGGACGCTGGGCATTTTCTTTCGGGCCAGGACGCACTTGCCTCCCCGGCAAAACCCATCCGATGCGCCGAGTCTGCCGCATACTTCAGCGTTATTGGCCCGCCCACCCATCGATCGTCGGGGGGAGGTGGACTTTGCCGGAGCGCGGCGTTCCGCACCCGCCGGCGCCTGCCACCACTGGGTCGGCCGGCGAATCCTACGGATTCCTCTGATGCAAAGGCTAGAGCGTTCGCCTAACCCGTGTGGCAGCAGTAGCTTAGGCATTGCCGTCCTTGGATCAACAGTTGGTGTCCCGATATCGTGGCGCTAGCAAGTTGTTTGACGCCACCGCTCTGGAACGCGCGCCGTTCGTGCGAATTGATCGTAATCTATTTAAACAAAAGTGTTTATAATTATCTCAGATTTAGCCAAGGCCTGTTAAATCTGATTGACAGTCGGCGGAAATGAATATACAAACTCTGTAGGCGCAAGGCTTGACTCACAGAAATTTGTCTGGCTTCCTACGAGGGCGCCGGCGTTCAATGAAATGCGGCTTTTTTCTTTGCCGTGGCGGACTTCCGGGACTGAGATTAATCTTCGGTCCCGGAAGTTTTTTTTCGCACCCAATGCGATGAGCGCCTGTTTGAAGGAAATTCAGGAGAAACCAATCTTGGTGGAGGCAAGCGAGACCACACGGCTACAACAGGCCGAGGTTGTCGCCAACGAACAGATTTGCCGTGAACACTTCCGGATCACACTCGGGCTTCACACGTTCGGCGAGGCCTTTCCGGGGCAATTCGTCCACATCAGTCCGACCGAGCGATTGGGCGCGGGTTACGCTGAAGTGGATTGGTCGCACGGTGTGGTCTCTGCTGAATGGCATGCGCAATGCGCGGATCCGTTTCTACGTCGAGCGTTCAGCGTTGCCGGTTTGGAGCGCGATTGCGAAACGGGCTGCACGCGGGTCGACTTGATCTATCGCGAGGTAGGGCGGGCCACGGCGTGGATGGCGTCGCGGCGCACTGGCGATCGAATCAGCGTGTTGGGCCCGCTGGGCAATCGTTTTCCCATCTCACCGCACAAGCCGGTCGCGTGGATGGTGGCCGGTGGCGTAGGGCTTCCGCCGATGTTGTGGTTGGCCGAGACGCTTCAAGTCGCCGGGAAGCAGTCGGTCGCGTTCTGCGGTGCACAATCGCGCGACCTGATGGCCTTGTCGATGGCGTGCGAAGCCGTCCCTAGCGTGGATGGCACCAAGGCGCATCTGTGTACCGAGGAATTCTCGCAGAGTGGAACCCCGGTCGTGCTCAGCACCGACGACGGTACGCTCGGTTTTCACGGGCATGTCGGAAAGGCGCTGACGGCGTTTCACGCGTCGAATCCCGCTTCGCCGAATGATGTGGTCGTCTATTCCTGCGGACCGGAGCGGATGATGCGGTTTGTGGCCGACTTTTGTGCGCAGCGGGGGATCGAGTGCCACTTGTGCATGGAACGCGCGATGGCCTGCGGTACCGGCACGTGCCAGAGCTGTGTCGTTCCCGTACGTGACGACACCGACCCCGACGGCTGGCGCTATCGCCTCTGCTGTGCGGATGGTCCTGTCTTCCATGCCGATGATGTAGTCTGGGACCCGACGACGAAATAGTCGGTGATCCAAAAAAGCAAACGGCGTCCATGGTATACGCACACATCCTATGTGTGTGCCATCGGGGCCGCCTGCCGCATCCACCTGGGTCTGTGACACTTTCGGCGGGGTTCCTGTAGGGCAGGTGGTTCTCCCGGCTATGCCGGGAGGTTCACCTGCCTTGCCCAATCGGCAGGTCAACGCTCCGCTGAGGCGGAGCAACGACCTGCCCTTCGGCTTTTCGCGTCCGCCGATTCTGTCACGCACCCCATCCACCTTCACTGTCCGAGACTACCCGCCGGTACCGTGCCTGAGAAATCATCCTGACACTGGCTTCGGCATCAGGCGCGTCCTCTCCTCAAGGGCAATTCTCAATCGCAGGGCCTGGGAATTCGATACCCTGGAAGCCCAGAATGATCGTAAACACATCGTTGATGTCCACCTGATTATTCGGCGTACCCCACGGCTGTAGAGGGAAGCCGGCCGGATGGATGTCCGTCACGGACACATGCGTCGCGTTGCACGGTGGAGTGCCACAGCCGGGACCCACCAAACTCGGATTCTGAAACGTTTTGATGGCTGCCACCGCGTCGTCAACGGCCACGACACCATTGGGCGGCGTCCACGCGTCAGCCACCGGATCGAATTGGCCGACGCAATCGCCAAACCATTTGCTGCCCGTCGGTCGGGCCTGCGTTTGGGCGACCAATGGCGGATCGGAGGCCACAGTTCCGCCGGTCACGGCGACGATGTCGTACGTCGATGTCGGGATGATGGGACATCCGCTGAGGTGCAACACCGGGCAGGCGTCCCAGTTAGGAGCGGTAGCGGGGCGCGTCGGCCCCACGATGGAAATACAGTTGATGTCCGGCGCATCGGCCCACCACGAGCTTCCCACAGCGGTCACACCATTCACGAGTGTACTGCTGAGCGTTATGCGGATGTCGAAATTCTTGCCGATGTTGAAAGCGCCAGCGCCGCGGGGATCGATCGAGATGTAACGGTTCTTCAAAATATTATGGGGCGCACCGGCCGGCAGTGGGGTCCTTACCTCGCAGTCGTCGGGCACACCATCGTGGTTGCTGTCGATATTGTCATCGCCACCAGGGCAAACGTCGCAATCATTGGGGACGCCGTCGCGGTCTGCGTCGGTCTCGCAGTCGTCGGGGATGTCGTTCGGCTGGCAGTCCGCGATATACCCATCGTCAATGTCGCACCCGTCCGGCCGGCCGTTCAAGTTACAGTCGGCGCACGCCAGGTCACCTGCACAATTGAGAATGTCCTGATCATCCGGAATGCCGTTACCATTACAATCGATCAGGCACGGGCCCATGTTGGACAGGTCGATCTCGACGAAGCCGGGCGGTGTACCGCCGCCGGCCGATAGGCCGGCCAGACCATCCGTGGCATCGACGTTCAGATAGCTCAGCACGATCTCACCCGAGAAGTACATTTCGACCTGAAACGTGCTCGAGTTGGACGTGCTATACTCCGGCACGTTGACGTACGATACCACAACGCGATCCGCGAGTTGCTGCCAAGTGGTCAGACCGCTGATCTGCGGGCTCCAGTCATCATACAATACGGAGATACGCGGCATGGCGAAGTGCTCGGCGATCGTCTCGTCCCAGTCGCTGTCGCCTTGGGTGAAAGTGATGTAGCCGTTGGAGCCGAAATAGAAGGAACTGTAGGCCGTGCCGTACAGCGAGACCGTCTGTCCGTCGGTGAGGTTGACCAAGATCGAATTGTCATCACTCGGCGAGAGCACCGTGCCGTCGTTCGGGTCGGTGGAAAGGGCGGTGATCGCTTCCGCACAGCCCGCGTAAAAGTCCTGCGATCCGTTCGGCGTGAAGGTAAGGCTGGTGAAATCGAGATCGTTGTCGGCCGTGTACAGCTCGGTGAAGTAACTCGGCACGTCCGGCGTGGTAAACGTATAACAAGCGCCGCCGTTGTCGTCCGTCGCGACATTGCCCGCCTCGTCCGTGGCTTCGGCGATGTAGTAGTAATCGCTGTCCTCGCTCAACCCGCTTAGCCCGACCGAGTGGCTCGTACTGAACGAGCCGGTGACGGCCGTCAGGTTCGTGCCGGCGCAGGTGGAACCGTAGTGAACGGCGGCGTTCGTCAGCTCGTTCGTGTCGAATGTGACAGACGCACTGAAGGCCTCGATATTGCTTGTCTGCACGAACGAGATGACAGGTGACGTACAATCGACAGTAGCGGTCGCGGTGACCGGGACATTCGTCTGTCCTGCTCCGTCGTCCGCATCGGTGTACGTGACGGTGATGGTGTCACCCTCGGCCACGAGCAAGGTGCCGGCGGAATCGACGGTGGCGACCGGGATCGATCCGGTGAACCACGCAGAGCCCACTGCAGTTTCGGTCAGTGTGACCTGCTCGACGCCCGTTTCCGAATCCGAGTCGATGTCGACGATAACCTGTTCGACGGCACCGTCATCCGCGTTCAAACCGCAGTCCAGGACCTCGATTTCGGCGGTGCTCTGGCAACCATACTTCGGGCTGGTCAGGCTGACCGTCCCCGCATCGGTGCAGCGATCGCCGATGCGAATGTAGTAGACATCCTGTTCGCCGTTGAACGTGGCGGCATAGGCGAGGTCGGCTCCCAGGTTGTCCGACGTCATGTCAAAGTAATCGCCCATCTTATTCTGCTGAGGCCATCCGATATGCGGATCGAACGCCGGGCTCAGAGCGACATTGGCCGCCCACGTGACGCCTGCGTCCGTCGAGGACGAGTAGTAGAGCTCCGAGTCATATCCGCCTGGATCGGCACGGGTATCGAGCCAGACCACATCGATGCGACCGTTCGGCGCAACTGACATGGTGCCGAACCACTGATAGGCGTTCGTGCCCGCGGGATCGTCGTTGACGCGAACCGGTGCGCTCCAGTTTTGTCCACCGTTGGTGCTGCGTGCAAAGTGGACGTCCAACGGATCGGCAGATGCGTTGGGAGAGACGGAACAGAGCATATAGACGTTTCCATGGGTCGGGCCGCCGGAGTGATCCGTGGCGATCCAAGTCTGGCCGAGCAAGCCTCCCGGGTTGGGACCACCCGACGATGCGATGCTGCCGCCCAGGCTCATCGTCGTCGTGAAATCCCACGCCGGGGCCAGCAGCGGGTCTTGGATCGTCGAGGATTTCGTGACGACAAAGCCGTTGCCGGCGATGTAGAGTTCGCCGCCGGGGCCCACCGAAGGCACACCCCATTGCGGCTGGCCGGGTATTTCAATCGCATCAAGGAACGTGGCCCCGCCGTCGTACGAACGCGTGAAGTGGCCGTTGCAGCCCGTGCAGGTGAAGAACCGCGTCCAGAACGCGTAGATATTACCGCGCCCGATTCCGTTGGTCCGGTCGATCTCCTGCCATTGCTTGTCACCGCCATAGGCGTACACGCCGTTGTCCCAACTCGCACCGCCGTCCGTCGACTTGTAGACGTTGCACCAGAAATCCGTCAGGCTCGCATCGGCCGTCAAGCTGTTGTAGTAGAAATTGCCACCAGCGTCGGAATCCACGACCGGGTCAGAGCGGAATACGCCCGCGTCGATCTTGCCGGGGAACGTCCAGGTGCGCCCGCCGTCGGCCGTGTATCCCCAGCCTGCTTGGCGGAAGTCACTGCTAACGGTGTCGAACTGTCGCCAGCCGATCGCCATGCGAAAGCCGTTTGTCGGGTCCACGGCCATGGACGGTTCGTTGGCGGCGTCTCCGATGATGTTCAAGCCGAGCGCATTCACGTTGACCTGCACGCTGACGTACCCGTCGCGCGACACGCGTGCCCCGGGACTGGTGGGTTGGCTTTCTCTGGCGACCGGTACATAAGGGTCGTTCGGAACCTCGTGATGGCCCTCGCGCCCGCTTGGATCAGCGGCTCGCACGTAGAAGGAAGATATCGCAAGAGTCAGCGCCGCAACTGCGGTCGCGCAAAAAAACCGATTCGTTCGCGTCATGACAAGCCTTTCTCCATCCGTGCAGCCAGTGTGGCATTCGGGTAGTGCAGACCGCCGCTGGCGCATTGTCGGCGCTTCTTGCCAGCAACTGGCAAACACCGCGTCCGTCGTTCCATCACCATAGAGATTCCCCTCGGGGCCGATAACCCCTCTTCCGCGGGCGGAATACGACTATGTTACGGCGAACGGAGCGGGACTGCAAGGCAAATGTGGTCGTTGGGCGGGCGAGTTTGATTGTCCGTTTTATCGCGTTAGTTAAGCTTCATTTTGTGCTGTCTTTCGGCGGTTGGTCTACGGGCTTCCCGTGGTCGAAATATGCGCGCGTCTTGATTTCGCCGTTTTCGCGCCACACGGTCCATGCGCCGTGGGGCTTGCCGTCGAGATACTGTTCTTCCATGCGCTTCCTGCCGCGATCGTCCCACGTGATGCGCGATCCCTGCTTGACGCCATGAACGTAATGATCCTGCGTCCATTTCTCGCCGTTGCGGTGCCAGAAGATCGTGGTGCCGTGCTTCGCACCGTGTACGAAGGTCATCTCGCATTCCTTCTGCCCGTTGGGATACCAGCGTGTGTACAGACCGTGGTTGATCTTGGCGCCGTCGTCCGCATTTATGACGTGTTCGCGGATTCGAAGCGTACCGTCCTTGAAGAAGGACTCGACGATGACCGGTTCCGGTTCGGATGTCGTCTCCATAGATGGTGCCACCTTTTTGGCATTCGTTCGGCAGCCCGCGGCCGGACACAAAAGGATGGCCGTAAGGGTGGTGACCAGGGCGACGTGGAAGACGTCGGATCGACACATGGCTATTCTCTCTTGCAAAGATGCGGTTTGGCAAGTCGCTTCAGGCGTCATCGTAGCGGCCGGCGGACGTCTGATCCAGCCGGGACGGCCTGGAGCACCTGCCTCTGTCTACCCCGTGGGTGCCGCGGGAGAATCCGGGCGGCATCCGCCGGCCGGCGCTGCCTGCCCTGTACAGCTTAGCGGCGCGCTGAAGAGCTGCCATCACAGGCAGGAGACAAATGTGGCACCCGTTCGACACACCGTACGTCCATCCGTAAGGACTTGTCGGCATCGTTTCAAACTTGTGTTCGGCCCGCCGCAAACACGTCCCGTACGTTAACATGATGAATCGTTGGATAGGGGCTGCGCTATCCGGGTATACCCTGACCTGGATCACCGATGGCCCGGGGCCGGCGCAGCCGGGGTGGATCGAGAGATTTCCTCGGGCGTTTGAGATGAGTGGCGAGGAATACAGAGCATGGTACACAAGCGGGCGCTGACTGTCGCGCTACTCTCCACGTCGCTCTTGGGTCTGGAGATCATCTGTTGTATCCAGCGCTCGCGTCGATCGAGGACAGTCTGATCGACCGGATCGTCCAGGAGGGTTGGGAGTCGGTGGCCGACACCGCTCCGGTCGCGATCTCCCCCACGAGCGACGATCGACCTTCCGTCGGCCAGATGGGGCTGTGGCGAAACTTCACGTGGGAGAAGCCGTCGATGCGGCTCGGCCTCGGAATAAACGGGTTTCCCTATTCCCAGGTGATCATCGTCATCATTCTGTTGGTTGTCGCGGTGCTCGTCCTGCCGCTCAATCTTCTGCCGTTTCTGGTGCGCGGTCCCACGCTGACGGTAACATCGTGGGCGTACTTCTTCCTGATCGGAATGGCCTTCATGGCGATTGAGGTCGTTTTGATTCAGCAGTTTGCGCTGCTCGTCGGGCCTTCGGCCTACAGCATTGCGACGGTATTGCTGACGCTGCTGATTGGATCCGGCGTGGGGAGTCGCCTTTCCACGAAGATCAGTACGATCACGGCATTTGCGGGAATTGGGATCTGGCTACTGTTGGACGTCTTTTTCTTCGCCGCGATGGCGGAGAGGTTCGGCGCGTTGCCCATGGCGCTTCGGATGTTGGTGGCCGCAGTCATGGTGTTCCCGCTTGGGCTATTCATGGGGATGCCCTTTCCGAAGGGCGTGCGAATTGTCGGGTCCCTCGTTGATTGGGGATTCGCAGTCAACGGCGCGGCGTCCGTATTCGGCGGGACCCTAGCGTTACTCGTTGCCTTCACCTGGGGATTCCGCGTAACGCTCCTCGCGGCGGGTATCGTGTACCTTGTCGCATACCTGCTCATTCGTTTCTGTCCGCAGTGGACGAGGCTGCGCTGCTCGCCCGATGTATCGCGTACGTTGGCAGGAGCGGAGTGACGCGGGACTACCCGTCGCATGCTTCGACTTCGTGGTGAGTCCTCATGGGCTGACGACGGGTGCCACTGGCAGCTTGTCTGCCAGTGTTTTCTGCCAAGACAGCCTCTGCACTGGCGGGCGAGCCGCCAGTGGCACCCAACGCGTACGTTCACTCCGCAATGAGCTCCTATGGGTTGACGAAACCGATTCGCGAGGGCGGCCA
>Ga0210111_1000043_pt1 | contig 27836 bp, 30 predicted proteins | sample China_Galinas_PW_6_FD_185520 | JGI IMG/M metagenome (GOLD analysis project Ga0210111, IMG submission 185520) | Wetland microbial communities from San Francisco Bay, California, USA, that impact long-term carbon sequestration - China_Galinas_PWC_D2... | ecosystem: Environmental > Aquatic > Marine... | reverse complement strand
GCGACTGACGTGATCGACTCGATCCCCGCGGGAATGCGTGCCGACGGCCGCGTCGAATAATCTCGCCACTGTGAAGACCGCCGCAGAGATCATGGACGGCTCCGTGCCGAGCGTCTCTCTCGACGCCGACGCGCGCAGCGCGATCGAGCTGCTGGCGAGCACCGACAAGGGCGCGATCCCGGTCGTCGACGAGGACCGCAAGGTCGTCGGCATCGTCAGCGAGTCGGACCTCGTTCTCAGCGAAGAGGAGTCCGACCTGCACCTGCCGCACTACCTCAACATCATGGGCGGCATCGTCTTCGTCGGCTCGATGAAGGGGTTCGAGAAGCGCCTCGACAAGGCGTTCGCGACCAAGGTCTCGGAGCTGATGAGCGCCGACCCGGTGGTCGTCAAGGACTACACCAGCGCCGAGAACGTCGCCCGCAAGATCGCCGACTCGCACCACAATCACCTGCCCGTGGTCGACGAAGACGATCGCCTCGCCGGGATGGTGACGCGGGCCGACGCGCTGGCCGCGCTCGTCGAGGAGTAGAGCGTGGAGCGGGCGGCCGCCCGGATCGATCTCGACGCCGTGCGCGCGAACTGCGCCCGGCTGAAGGCCGAGCTGGGGGAGGCCGAGCTCTGCGCGGTGGTCAAGGCCGACGGCTACGGCCACGGCGAGGAGGCCTGCGCCGAGGCCGCGCTGGCGGGCGGCGCGACGCGGCTCGCCGTGGCGACGGCGGCCGAGGCGGCGCGGATCGGGCGTCGCCTCGCCCACGTGCCGCTGCTGACGATGGGCGCCCTGGCGCCGCAGGAGCTCGACCTGGTGCTGGAGGCCGGTTCGGAGGTCTCCGTCTGGCGCCAGGGCTTTCTCGAGCTGCTCGCCGAGCGCGCTCGGGCCCACGGCCGACCGGCCCGCGTCCACGTCAAGCACGACAGCGGCATGGGCCGGCTCGGCAGTCCCGATCCGGACGAGGTGCTCTCGCTGCTGCGCGCCTGCGCCGCCAGCCCCGACCTCGAGCCGGCCGGGCTCTGGACGCACTTCGCGACCGCCGACGAACCCGGCGCCGACGAGGGCTTCTTCGAGCGCCAGCTCGAGCGCTTCGCGGCACTCGCCGAGCGCGCGCGGGGCGAGATCCCCGGCCTGCTCGTCCACGCCGCCAACAGCGCCGCGGTCTTCCGCGAGCCGCGCGCGCACTTCGACATGGCGCGCTGCGGCGTCGCCGTCTACGGCCTCGACCCGTTCCAGGGCGACCCGGCCGAGCGCGGCCTGCGCCCGGCGCTCTCGCTGCGTTCCTACGTCGCCGACGTGAAGGCGTTCGCCGCGGGCACGAGCGCCGGCTACGGCCGCACCTGGAGGGCCGAGCGGGAGACCTGCGTCGGCGTGCTGCCGCTCGGCTATGGCGACGGCGTCCGCCGCGGCCTCTCCAACGACGCCGAGGTGCTGATCGGCGGGCGCCGCTTCCCCCTGGTCGGCACGGTCTCGATGGACAACGTCACCGTCGACCTCGGCCCCGCGACCGCGGTCGAGCCCGGCGCCGAGGCGGTGCTGATCGGCTCGCAGGGCGACGAGACGATCCTCGCCGAGGACCTCGCGCGGCGCCTCGGGACGATCAACTACGAGATCACCTGCGGCATCTCCGCCCGCGTTCCCAGGGTGGAGGGGTGAGCAGCCTCTCCGAACGCCTCGACTCGGCGCCGCTGGTCGGCCTCGCCCGGCGCGCCCTGGGGGACCTGGGCGACGTCTGGATCGCCGGCGGGGCGGTGCGCGACGCGGCGCTCGGCCGCGAGGTGACCGATCTCGACCTGGCGGTCGCCGAGCCGGAGCGGGCGGCGAAGACGATCGCCGACGCCGGCGACGGCCACGCCTTCGAGCTCTCGGCCGAGTTCGCGACCTGGCGCGCGGTCGCCCGCGACCATGCCTGGCAGGTCGACGCGACGGGTTTGCGGGGCGCGACGATCGAGGCCGACCTGGCGGCGCGCGACTTCACCCTCGGCGCGGTCGCGATCCCGCTCGCCGGCGGCGAGCCGATCGACCCGTTCGGCGGGCTCGAGGACCTGAGCCGCCGCCTGCTGCGCGTCGTCGGCGAGGGCGCCTTCCGCGCCGACCCGCTGCGCCTGCTGCGCGCCGCCCGGCTCGCCACCGAGCTCGAGCTGGAGGTCGACTCCGGGACGGTCGCGCTGGCGCGCTCGCAGGCGGCGCTCGCGGCGGAGCCCGCGGGCGAGCGGCAGCTCGCCGAGCTGCGCCGGCTGCTCGGCGGGCCGGACCCGTTGCGCGGCCTGGCGCTGCTCGACGAGCTCGGCCTGACCGCGGTCGTCCTGCCCGAGGTCGAGGCCCTGCGCGGGGTCGAGCAGGGCCCCAACCACCACCTCGACGTGCATGGCCACACGCTGGCCGTGCTCGAGCGTGCGCTCGAGGTCGAGCGCGACCTCGAGCGCTTCGCCGGCGAGCGCGCCGCCGACGCGCGGGCGCTGCTCGATGAGCCGCTCGCCGACGAGATGAGCCGCGGCACCGCGCTGCGCTTCGGCGCTCTCTTCCACGACATCGCCAAGCCGCAGACCAAGGGCGAGCGCGACGGCTGGGTCACCTTCGTCGGCCACGACAGCGTCGGGGCCGAGGTGATCGCCGGGATCTGCCGGCGGCTGCGCGCCAGCGCGCGGCTGACTCATCATCTGCAGGCGCTCGCCCGCCACCACCTGCGCCTCGGCTTCATGGTCCACGAAGCGCCGCTGCCGCCACGCCGCGTCCACGAGTACCTGCGCGCGACCGATCCGGTGGCGCCCGACGTCACCCTGCTCACGGTCGCCGACCGGCTCTCGGCGCGCGGCAGCGGGCCGTTCGCCACCGACGAGGCGATCCAGGCGCACCTCGACCTCGCCCGTCAGGTGCTCGCCGCGGCGCTCGACTGGCACCGCGACGGGCCGCCGGGGCCGCTGCTGCGGGGCGACGAGCTGGCGGCCGCGCTCGGGATCTCGCCCGGGCCCGAGCTGGGCGACCTGCTGGCCGAGCTCGAGGCGGCCCAGTACGCGGGCGAGGTGAGCACGCGCGAGGGGGCGATCGAGCGGGCGCGCCGCCTGCGCGGCTGACTTCCGGACCGGGGTTCGGATACGCTCCCCGCCGCATGGCCAAAGAGGAGAAGATCGAGATGGAGGGCGAGATCACCGAGGCCCTCCCCAACACGATGTTCCGGGTCAAGCTCGACAACGGCCACGAGGTGCTCGGCCACATCTCCGGCAAGATGCGCCGCCACTACATCCGCATCCTGCCCGGCGACCGCGTGAAGATCGAGTTGTCTCCGTATGACCTGGATCGCGGCCGCATCACCTACCGCTACAAATAGCTCCGGCGACGCTCACACTCCGGTGCGGCGCAGCTCGCGCAGGGCGAGGGCGCCGAGCACGATCAGCAGGCCGGCGAGGGCGACGATGCCGGGCCAGGTGTCGGCCCAGGTGACGCCGCCGACGAAGCCCTGGCGGGCGGCTTCGATCACGTCGGTCACCGGGTTGATCCGGGCGATGTCGGCGAGCCACGGCTGCAGCAGCGCCAGCGGCGCGTAGGCCGTGGTCATCAGGATCAGCGCCATCATCCCCGACTGCATCAGCGGCGAGGCCGACTGGCTCTCGAAGCGCAGCGCCAGCATCGAGCCCCAGCAGGCGGCGACGGCGGCCATCGCCGCGACCATCAGGTAGAGGACGAGCAGCCCGTCGACGCCCGGCCAGCCGGCGCCGAGGAGCAGCGCGATCGCGAGCACGAAGGTGCCCGGGATCAGCGCCCGCGCGCTGGCGGCGAGCACCGTGCCGGCGAGCAGCACCCAGCGCGGGGCGGGGGAGACGAGCAGCCGGTCGAGCCAGCCCTGTTCGATGTCGCGGGCGAGGTTGACGCCGGCCGCGGCGCCGGTGAAGCCGGCCCCCTGCAGCATGCTGACCGGGACGATGAAGCTCTCGTAGGCGCCGATTTCGAAGCCGCGCAGCTGGGTCAGGGCGCCGAAGACGCCGTTGAGGCCGAGGAAGAAGATCGTCGGCGCCAGCACGCCGGGGATCGCCGCCCCGGGCACGCGCAGCAGCTCGTTCTTGGCGCGCGCCATCAGCGCCCCGATCGTCGCCAGGTTGGCGCGCCAGGCGGGGATCGGGGCGGCCGCTTCCATCAGCCCACCTTCAACCGGTGGCGCAGCGCCCGCGCGCTGAGAACCAGGCCGAGCGCGACGATGCCGGCGATCGCCAGCAGCGCCGCGCCGGTGTCGGCGGCGTCGACGCCGGAGACGATCGGCTCGCGCACCCCTTCGACGACGAAGCTGAGCGGGTTGTATTCGGCGATCGTCCGCGCCGGCTCGATCATCAGGTCGACCGGGAAGAAGGCCGAGGAGAGGAAGAGGACGACGAGGACGAGCGGGAAGAGCCCCTGGACGACGCTGGCGGTGCCGGTGCGCAGGGCGATCGCGGCGGCGATCCCGCCGACCGCCATCGCCGTCGCGGTGACCAGGGCGATCGCCAGCAGCGCCCCCGGCACGCCGCCCTCGATCTGGGCGCCGAAGACGAGCCCGATCGCGAGGAACCAGAGCGCCGAGAAGAGCCCGAGCGCGCCGGTCCCGGCGAGCCGGCCGAGGACGATCGTGTAGCGCGAGATCGGCGCCGCGAAGAGGCGGTCGGTGAAGCCCATCTCGATGTCGACCGCGAGCGCGATGCCGCCGCTGTTTCCAGCGAGCATCAGCGACTGCATCATCGCCCCGGCGAGCATGAACTGGAGGAAGCTCTGCACCGGCGGGAAGCCGGGCAGGTTCACCGCGCTGCCGGCGCCGCCGGTCTGGATCGCCAGCAGCAGGGTCGGGAAGACGACGATCGGCGCCATCAGCTGCGGCCGGCGGAAGGTCTGCCGGATCGAGCGCAGGCCGAGCGCCTTGACGACCCGCAGGTTGGCCGCCAGCTCGCTCACGCCGGCACCGGCTGCTCGTCCGCCTCGTCCTCGTCCCGGCGGATGTGGTGACCGGTCTTCGCGACGAAGACGTCGTCGAGGCTGGGATGGACGAGCTCGAGCGAGCCGACCTCGATGCCGGCGTCGTCGAGGGCGCGGACGACCCGCGGGATGTCGGCGGCACCGCCCTCGACCTCGACCAGGACGGTGCGCGCGTCGACCGGCGGCAGCAGGCGGCCGATCTCGGCGCAGACCTCCTCCGCCCTCGCGATCGAGCCCTCCTCGAGCTGCAGGCGGACGTGGGGGTTGCCGACGTCGGCCTTGAGCGAGGCGGGGGTGCCTTCGGCGACGATCCGGCCGTCGTCGATGATGGCGACGTTGTCGGCGAGCTGGTCCGCCTCCTCCAGATACTGGGTGGTGAGGAAGACGGTGGTGCCCTCGTCGTTGAGCGAGCGCACCTCGTCCCAGATCGTCTTGCGGCTGACCGGGTCGAGCCCCGTGGTCGGCTCGTCGAGGAAGAGCACGCGCGGCTCGTGGACCAGCGCGGCCGCGAGGTCGAGGCGCCGCTTCATGCCGCCCGAGTAGGAGCCGACGCGGCGGTCGGCGGCGCCGACCAGGTCGACGCGCTCGAGCAGGTCGTCGGCGCGCCGCCGGCCCTCGCCGCCCGGCAGGCCCTGCAGCGTCGCCTGCAGGCGGATCAGCTCGCGCCCGGTCATCAGCGGGTCGAGCGCCGCCTCCTGCAGGGCGACGCCGATCGAGGCGCGCACCTGGCGCGCTTCGGAGACGATGTCGTGGCCGGCGACCGTCGCCCTGCCGCCGGTCGGCAGCAGCAGGGTGGTCAGCATCCGCACCGTCGTCGTCTTGCCGGCGCCGTTGGGCCCGAGGAAGCCGTAGATCTCACCCTCGCCGACCGCGAGGTCGACGCCCTGGACCGCCAGCACGTCGCCGAAGGCTCGCTCGAGGCCCTCGACCGAGATCGCCGCGGCGCCGTCCAACCCGCTAGGCCTCCGCCGGCGAGGCGTCCGCCAGCGGCGGCCGCGACTCGACCCAGCGCCTCCCATTGGCCTGCTCCAGCGCCTCGGCCGCGTCGAGCAGCAGCTCGTCGGCCCCCCAGGCGGCCTGCAGCTGCAGCGCGATCGGCAGGCCGTCTTCGCTGAGCCCGACCGGCATGCTGATCGCCGGGATCCCGGTGAGGTTCGCCAGGGCGGCACTGCGGGCATTGGCCTGGTCGGCGCCGATGGCACCCGAGGGCAGCTCGACCACCGGCGCCTCGAGCGGCGGGGAGGGAGCGGGGACGGTCGGCCAGGCGATCACGTCGACCTCGGCGAAGAGGGCGGCGAGCCGGCGCCGCATCAGCGTCCGCACCCGTTGCGCCTGCGCGGTCGCCACCGCCGGCAGCAGCATCCGGTACTTGAGCGTGCCGCGGGCGATCGGGCTGAGCTCGGGGCTGAGGCGGTTGAGCTGCTGCGGCGTCGTGCCGCTCATGCTCTCCGAGTTGATGATCAGGATTCCCGCCAGCGCCGCCGTCTCGAGGTCGGGCAGCTCGATCTCGCGCAGCTCGCCGCCGGTCTCGGCGCGCAGCGCCTCGATCGCCGCCTCGCAGGCCGCACGCACCTCGGGGGCGACATCCTCGGATACCTCGCTGCGGACGACGCCGATCCGCAGGCCGCTCGGGTCGCCGACCGCCAGCTCCTCGCCGTAGAGGACCGAGCCGAGCAGGCGGCAGTCGGCGGCGTCGGCGCAGAGCGGCCCGGAGACGATCATCGTCGTCAGCGGCGCCATGTGGTGTCCCTCCATCGCCGCGCGGCCGAAGGTCGGCTTGAGCCCGGTCAGGCCGCAGTAGGCGGCCGGGAAGCGCACCGAGCCGAGCCCGTCGGCGCCGACGGCGCCGGCGACCAGGCGCCCGGCGACCGCGGCCGCGGGGCCGCTGGAGGAGCCGCCCGGGCAGCGCTCGGTGTCCCAGGGATTGTGGGCGGCGCCGTAGTAGGAGACCGCGCCGGTGCTGCCGGCGCCGAGCTCGTGCATGTTGCCGACGCCGACGATCGTCGCGCCGGCGTCACGCAGGGCGCGGTAGGGGCCGGACTCCCCGGGCGCCGTCGGGACCGTCAGCTCGGCGGCGCCGAAGCGCTGGGCGCGCCAGGGCAGCGGCCACTCGTCCTTGATCACGACGGGGACGCCGTTCAGCGGACCGTCGGGGGCGGCGGCGAGCATCTCGCGCGAGCGCTCGGGGAAGGTCTCGACCACGGCGTTGAGCGCCGGGTTGCGCGCCTCGATCCGCGCCAGCGCCGCGTCGAGCAGCTCGCCCGGGTCGAGCTCGCCCGAGGCGACCGCCGCCGCCTGGGCCCGCAGGCCGAGGTCGAGCGCTCCACTCATGCCGAGGGCGCCTTCGAGAGGTCGGGGCAGCGCTCGGGATCGACGTCCTCGGTGTCGAGCGCGAGCAGCTCCTGCAGGGGCGGCCAGAGCAGCCCGTGGACCGCGGCCATCACGGCGAGATCGACCTCGTCGGCCTCGATGCCCAGCGCCGCCAGACCCGCTGGAATGAACTCGTCCGCTGGAGCGGTGCCGTCAGCCACGACAGGCAACCCTAGAGTATTGGCCAGCCGGCCAGTTCAATCGCTGGCCGCGATCGTGCAGGTGCCGCGAAGGAGGCCGCCGAAGCGCGGCGAACGGCAGAATGCCGGGCCGCAACCCTGGTCGCAGGCCCGGGTTGTCCCTGGAGAACATGGATAGAGCAGCAGAGAAGACGAGTGGCCGCAGCCGCGCCCTGGCGGCGCTGGGCTTCGCCTGCGCGCTGGCCCTGCTCGCCGCCTTCGCCTGGCCCGGGGAGGCCGACTCGGCGCCGGCCCGGGTGGTCGTGCTCGGCCAGACCGACCAGACGCCGCCGCCGTCCTGTCCCGGGAAAATCGTCAACAACGTCGAGGTCGTGCCCTGCCGCGTCGAGGGCCACGTGTCCGGCTTCCAGGCGATCGCCGGCGGCGTGCCGCGCCCCTACGAGGCCCCGTTCGACGGCAAGATCGTCGCCTGGTCGATCACGCTCTCGCGTCCCTCGCGCACCGACAGCGACAAGATGACCAACGAGGTCGGCTTCTTCAACGAATTCCTCGGCAAGCCCTCGCAGGCGCGGATCGGCATCCTGCGCCCGGTCGAAGGCAGCAAGCCGCCGCGCTTCAAGCTGGTCCGCCAGAGCCCGCTGCAGGTGCTCAACCCGTACTTCGGCAGCACCCCGATCTTCGCCCTCGACCATCCGCTCACCGTGCTCCAGGGCCAGGTGGTCGCGCTGACGATCCCGACCTGGGCGCCGATGTTCGCCTTCAACGTCGCCGAAGACAACACCTGGCGCGGCAGCCGCGCCCCCAAACACTGCTCCTCCAAGCAGGACATCCAGGGCGGCCACCCGCAGCAGGGCGTCGGCAAGATCAAGACCTACGGCTGCTACTACAGCAACGCCCGCCTGCTCTATACGGCGACTTTGGTCAAGAAGCCCTAGACGGCTTCTTGCCTGAGGCCGCAGTACGGGCAGTCCGAGACGTCGAGCCCGATCAGCTGGTCGCAGCGGCGGCAGGCACGCAGGTTCTCCGGGGTGCGGGGGAGGGCCGAGGCCGAGGGGGCGAGGGGAAGGACCATCGCCACCGGCACCATCTCCTCTTCGGTTTCGCGATCGACGTAGACCGCGCCCGGCTCGGCGTGGGCCAGCGCCTCGCGGCCCGAGGCGGGCGCCCGCATCCGATAGAGCTGCTTCTGGTTCACGGCCGGGAACCTTAATAGCTTCTCCGGCACGATGCGCGTGCTTCTGTTTCATGGCTACATGCTGCGCGGCACCGGCAGCAACATCTACACCGCCAACCTGGCGCGGGCGCTGGCGGCGCTCGGGCACGAGGTGCACCTGCTCTGCCAGGACCGCCGCGTGCGGATCGAGGGGGTCGAGATCCACAACCCGGAGATCGGCGGCCTGCTGCCGGTCTACGTCAAGGACCCCTACGAGGGCTTCGAGGTGAAGACCTTCCCGGAGCTCACCGACGCCGAGCTCGAGCGCTACGTCGAGGCCAACGTGGAGGCGGTCGGCGGGCTCGCCGAACGGGTCGGCGGCTTCGACGCGGCCCTCGCCGGCCACCTGATCATGGGACCGGCGATTCTCGCTCGCGCCGGGATCGGCGGCTTCGCCGCCAAGGTCCACGGCTCCGCCCTCGAGTACACGGTCAAGCCGCATCCGCGCTTCCTGCCCTACGCCGAGGAGGGGATGGCGGCGGCGACCACCGTCCTGGTCGGCTCGCGGCACACCGCCGAGTCTCTCTGGGCGGCGCTGCCGGGCGTCGCCGGCCTGCGTGAGAAGACGCGGCTGGGGCCGCCTGGGGTAGATACGGAGCGCTTTCGACCGCGGGTCCTGTCGCGGCAGGAGGGGGGGTTAGCGGCCTCGCCCGGCCGAACCCCCCCTCCCACCGCGCCACCCGCGGGAGAGACGTATGGCGTGGTGTTCGTCGGGAAGTTGATCGTCTCCAAGGGAGTGGACCTGCTGATCGCTGCTTGGCCGTTGGTTCGGGCCGAACATCCGAGAGCGCGGCTCGTTATCGCCGGGTACGGGGCCTTCGAGTCCGGGCTCAGGCGGTTGGTGGACGCCCTCGATGGCGGGGAACTCGACGTTGCGCAGCAGATTGCCGAGACTGGAAGGGGGCTCGAGGGCGGTTCCGCGGAACCGCTCACGGTTCTGAAGGGGTTTCTGGCGAATCCGCCGGCGGGCTACTCCGAGGCGGCGCGGGGCATGGGGGAGAGCGTCGAGTTCATCGGCAGGTTGGAGCACGACGAGGTGGCGGAGGTGCTGCCCGGGATGGAGGCGCTGGTGATGCCGAGCACCTTTCCCGAGGCGTTTGGGATGGTCGCGGCCGAGGCGGCGGCCTGCGGGGCGCTGCCGGTCTCGGCGGGCCATTCGGGCATGCGGGAGGTCTCGCGCGAGCTGGCCAGGGCGCTGCCTCCAGAGGTCGCCGGGCTGGTCTCCTTCCCGGTCGAGGAGGGCGCGATCGAGGCGATCGCGACGCGCCTCAACGCCTGGATCGAGCTTCCCGAGGGTGCCCGGGCCGAGGCGCGCGCGGCGCTGGTGGAGACCGCGCGGCGGCTCTGGAGCTGGGAAGGAGTCGCGCGCGGCGTGTTGGCGGCGGCGGCCGGCGCGGGGGCGGAAAACCTCCCGCCGCCGCTTCAATAGAATGCCCGCCGCCTGATGATGGGTCGCCTCCCGATAGCGAAGATGCTCGCTGCCACCGTCGCGCTGGCCGCGGCGATCTCGGCCGTGATGCTGTCGATCAACTGGAACGGCCAGGAGGCCTCCACGGCGGCGCCTGAAATCGACGATCTGCTCAACGTGATGATCGTCCTCTCGTCGCTCGTCTTCTCTCTGGTCATGGTGATGCTCTTCTACGCCCTCTGGAAATTCAAAGCCAAACCGGGCGACGAGTCCGACGGCGAGCCGATCCACGGCAACACCAAGCTCGAGGTGGCCTGGACGCTGATTCCGACCGTGATCGTGCTCTTCGCCGCCGGCTACAGCTGGAAGGTGCTGAACGACATCGAAAAGACCGAAGGCCAGCCGATCACGGTCGACGTCTTCTCGCAGCAGTACGCCTGGAGCTTCGGCTACCCGGGCAAGGGCAACAAGTACGTCGAGGGCGAGCTGCACGTGCCGGTCAACCGCCAGGTCAAGTTCAAGATGCACTCGCAGGACGTGATCCACTCCTTCTGGGTGCCCGAGTGGCGGGTCAAGAAAGACAACGTGCCCGGGATCACGACGACCGCGACGGTCACGCCCGACCGGGTCGGCACCTACCAGCTGATCTGCACCGAGCTCTGCGGCTTCGGCCACGCCTCGATGCGGGCCAAAGTCGTGGTCGAGCCGCCGGCGCAGTTCCGCAAATGGGTCGCCGGCCTGAAAGAGACGGTTCCGCCCCCGTACATGGAGTCGATCCGCCAGGACACCGAAGAGAATCCGGGCCAGCCCGTCGGGGCGGGCGGTGCGTAATGATGGAGGAGGTCTGATGGTCGCCGCGATCAAGCAACCGGGATGGATTCGAGGCCTGCTCGGCGCCGTCGCCGCCGCCGCCTTCGGCGTCGGCCTCGTCGTCGTCCTGCGCGCGATCTCCGGGCTGGAAATCTGGCAGACCGAACAGACCGGCTACCCGCACGTGGTCGTGCCGCTGATCACCGGCCCGCTCGGCTTCCTCGCCGGCTTCGGCTGCTTCGACTACTGGCTGCGCTGGGCCGCCGGCATGCCGACGATTCCCGAGGACCACTCCCAGCACGGCGCCAAGAGCTGGAAGGACTACTTCCGCTTCAACACCGATCACAAGGTGATCGGCATCCAGTACATCTGCACCACCTTCTTCTTCTTCTTCGTGGGCGGCCTGATGGCGATGCTGATCCGGGCCGAGCTCGCCCAGCCGGGCGACCAGATCGTCAACGCCGCGACCTTCAACAGCCTCTTCTCCACCCACGCCGTGCTGATGATCTTCGTCTTCGTCATCCCGGTCTTCGCCGGCATCGCCAACTACGTGCTGCCGCTGATGATCGGCGCCCCCGACATGGCCTTCCCGCGGCTCAACGCGCTCAGCTTCTGGATGCTGCCGCTCGCCGGCCTGCTCTTCATCGGCAGCTTCCTCGCCCCCGGCGGCGCCTTCGACGCCGGTTGGACCGGCTACGCGCCGCTCTCCACCGGGGCGCCGTTGGGCCAGTCCTTCTTCAACCTCGGCGTGCAGTTCGCCGGCGCCTCCTCGATCGCGACCGCGCTCAACTTCCTCGTCACGATCATCACCATGCGTGCGCCCGGGATGACCTTCTGGCGGATGCCGTTGCTGGTCTGGGCGAACCTCTCGACCTCGCTGCTGGTCGTCGCCGCGACCCCGTTCGTCGCCGGCGCCCAGTTCATGGTCCTCTTCGACCGCGTCCTCGGCACCCAGTTCTTCCAGTTCGCGGGCGGTGGCGACGTGATCAGCTACCAGCACATCTTCTGGTTCTACTCGCACCCGGCCGTCTACATCATGATGCTGCCGGGCTTCGGGATCATCTCCGAGGTCATCTCGACCCACGCCCGCAAACCGATCTTCGGCTACCGGCTGATGGCGCTGGCGCTGATCGGGATCGTCGTCCTCAGCTACTCGGTCTGGGCGCACCACATGTTCGTCGCCGGCATGTTCAGCTGGCTGCGCGTGCCGATGATGATCACGACGCTGCTGATCGCGGTGCCGACCGGGATCAAGATCTTCTCCTGGCTGGGGACGCTCTACTTCGGCAAGATCCACACCTACTCGACCGCGATGCTGTTCGCGCTCGCCTTCATCGTCACCTTCACGATCGGCGGCATCAGCGGCGTCATGCTCGGCATGGTGCCGCTCGACATCCACGTCTCCGACACCTACTTCATCGTCGCCCACATCCACTTCGTGCTCTTCGGCGGCTCGGTCTTCACGATCTTCGCCGGGATCTACCACTGGTTCCCGAAGATGACGGGGCGGATGTACGACGAGAAACTTGGCCGCGTTCACTTCTGGGGCACCGTGGCCGGCACCTGGGGCACCTTCATCCCGATGCACTGGATCGGGATGGACGGGATGCCGCGGCGCGTCGCCGACTACGCCGCCCAGTTCGGCGACTGGAACCTGCTGATCAGCATCTGCGCCTTCTTCCTCGGCGCCGTCCAGCTCGTCTTCCTCTACAACATGATCGTCAGCTGGCGCTTCGGCCCGCGCGCGGAAGCCAACCCGTGGCGGGCGAACTCGATCGAGTGGCAGGTCTCCTCGCCGCCGCCGGTGTTCAACTTCCCCGAGATCCCGCGCGTCGTCGGCGGGCCCTACGAGTTCGGGGTGCCCGGCGCCCGGCACGCGATCATGCCCGGCGAAAGCGCCGAGGTCGCCGAGCCCGAGCCCTCGGTGGTAGGCCAGACGTGAGCCCCGAGGCCGCCGACCCCAAGCCGCTGCTGGTCTTCCTCAACGAGGTCGCCGGCGGCCGCAAGCTGCTGCAGGCTGTGCAGGAGCGCGCCGCCGACGTGCCCTTCGTCGCCGTCGCGGCGCCGCAGAACCAGCCCGCGGTCGGCCAGCTGATCGACAGCGGCGAGCTGCGCGACGCCGCCCGCGCCCGGGTCGAGGTGACGATGTCGATCCTCTCCGAATACGGCCTCGAATCGGTCGGCGAGGTGATGGACCGCGATCCGGCGCTGGCGCTGGACGACGCGGTGCGCGCCCACGAACCGGGCGAGGTGCTGCTCTCCTGCCTCTACGAGACCCGCTTCGGGATCGCCCGCAAGGACCTGGTCGAGTGGGCTCGCGCGCGCTTCGAGCCGGAGGTGAAGGTGACCCACATCCCGGTGCGGATCGAAGACGACGCGATCCGCTGGGACGTCAACCACAAGCTGGTCGTCGCCACCCAGACCGTCGCCGCGCCGGACCTCGTCGCCCGCCTCAAGGACGACGCCGCGCAGCGCCCGCACCGCTACACGATCGTCTGCCCGCGCACCGAGGACGTCTCGGAGCCGGAAATCGTCCGCGACCTGGCCGCGACCCTGGCCGCGCTCTACAAGGCCGACGTCGACGCGACCGGCCAGCCGATGAGCCCCGACCCGTTCCACGCCGTGCAGAACGCGGTCGAGCACTACCGGGTCGACGAGGTGCTGATCTCGACCTTCGCCGGCGAGAGCTCGCGCTGGCTGGACGAGGACCTGGTCGGCCGTACCCGTGAGATCACCGACAAGCCGGTCGAGCACCTCGAGGTGGGCCGGCCCGCCGAGGCCGTCGCCGCCGCCGTGGCGGGGGGAGAGGAGTCCTGATGGAGAGCGCGACCGTAGCCCTCGGCCACGCCCACGAGGAGCACCACGGCCCGCCCGAGGCCAACCAGAGCTCGCGGATCGACCGCCAGACGCTCGGCATCCTGCTCTTCATCGTCTCCGAGGTGATGCTCTTCGGCGCCTTCTTCGCCTCCTACTTCTTCCTTCGCGTCGTCGTCCACCCGCCGACCTGGCCGCCGGAACCGTACGAGCTGCCGGTCGCCGTCGCCGGCGTCAACACGGCGATCCTGGTCTCCTCGAGCTTCACGATCCACTACGCCCTGGAGGCGATCCGGCGCGGCAACAAGAAAGGCCTCAAACTCGGCCTGGTGCTGACCTGGCTGCTCGGCGCGACCTTCCTCTTCATCCAGATCAACGAGTACGTCCACATCGGCTTCAGCGCCCGCGACCTCGCCTTCGGCTCGATCTTCTACGGCCTCACCGGCCTGCACGGCGCCCACGTCTTCGTCGGCCTCTGCCTGCTCAGCTTCGCCACGATCCGCGCCTTCCGCGGCCACTTCGGCCCCAAGGCGGAGGACCACCTCGGCGTCGAGGTGCCCGGCATCTACTGGCACTTCGTCGACGTCATGTGGCTGATCGTCTATACGGCCGTCTACATCCTCTGAGGCGGCTGCAAATCGGCGCCTGGCAGCGTCCTCAGTCGGCCCGGTTCGGTCACGCACTAACTGTGCGTTCCCTCACCTGGCCTCCCTGCGTCCTTGCCAGACTTGATTTTCGCCGCCTCAGGACCACATGAAGATCTCCGAGGAAGCCGTATTCCGCTGGGTCGTGATCGTGGCGCTGGCCGCCGCCTCGATCGCCGCCCTGGCGCTGTTGACTACGCCGCTGGTTGGGGCGCTCTGGGCTCTGATCCTGGCTCTTGCCGGGGCCTGGCACGCGTATCGCTGGTGGCGGGACCGCGGCGCGGCTCGAGGCGGCCGGCGGTAGCTACGGTCCAGAGCATCGCCAGCCAGGTGACGGTGGCGAGGGCGACGTGGACCCAGACCAGCTCTCCGGGCAGCTTCAGCCACCACTGGACGCCGCCTATGACGCCCTGCAGGGCGAGCAGGGCGATCACCGCGGTCAGGGGCCGGAGCGCGCGCCTGTCGCCGCCAGGGCGGCGCAGGAGCAGCCAGACGGCCACGGTCGCGATGCCGAAGAGGGTCGCGATCGCGGCGTGGCGCTGGACCACCCATTCGAGCGTGCCGGTGCCCTCGAAGGTGAAGCGGTGGACGAGCTGCCCTTCGTGGGCTCCGGCGTGTGGGCCGGAGGCGGTCGCGATCGTGCCGAGCAGGATCGTCAGCTGACCGAAGGGGATCAGCGCCCGCACCGCCCAGACCCCGAGCCGGTCGTCGGAGCGGCGCCGCTCCCAGGGCTCGTAGCGCGCGCACCAGGCGAGCGCGAAGGCGGCGTCGAGCAGCAGCATCGAGAGGATGAAGTGGCTCATCACCAGGCCCGGGGCGAGGTGGTAGCGGACGACCAGGCCGCCGAGGATCGCCTGGCCGACGACGCCGAGCGGCAGCAGCGCGCCGAACAGCGCCAGGTGGCCGCGGAAGGGACGCCGGAACCAGGCGAGCACGCTGGCGGCGATCACGGCGAAGCCGACGAAGCCGGTGAAGATCCGGTTGCCGTACTCGATCACGGCATGCGTGTCGAGCGGCGGCACGGTGCCGCCGTAGCACTTGGGCCAGTCCGGGCAGCCGAGCCCGGAGCCGGTGAGGCGCACAGCGGCGCCGGTGAGCACGATCAGCGCGAGCGAGGCGAGGGCGACCGCGGCCACCTGGGCGTAGCGCCGCGGCGAGATCTCGAAGCGGTCTGTCAGACGATTGCGCACCGTTGCGACATCATCGCAAGCGGCCGCGTGGCCGCCGTCAGTTGCTGGACCCGCCCACGTCGTTTTCCTCGCCGCCGGGACCCTCCTGCTTGCTGCCGCCGGCCGGCGTGTTTTCGATCAGGAACTGGACCAGGTCTTCCAGTTCTTTCGGGGTCAGCGTTTCGCCGTAGTTCTGCGGCATCACGTTTGCCGGGTAGCCTTCCGCGATCTCGGCGTTGGGGTCGACGATCATTTCTTCGACCCCGGCGAAATCGTCGTCGGGCGCCAGGTATTCGTTCAGGTTGGGCCCGGTGACGCCGCCGGAGCCCGCCGCGGCGAGCGTGTGGCAGCCGCCGCAGCCGTTGTTGGCGAAGACCTGCGCGCCGGGCCCGCCGGGCACCTTGGGCGGTTCGGCGCCGGGCACGCCGGCCCACATGCCGACGTAGGCGGCGACGTCCTCGAGGTCCTGGCCGCTGACGATGTCGGCCGGCATCGAGTTGTTCGGGCTGTCGGTGCTCGGCCGCGGGTTCTCGACCTGCGGGATCACGATCCCTTCGATCGTGCTGTCGGTCTGTCCGGCCGCGCGGGCCGCGGCGAAGGCGTCGTCGAGGTTCGGCCCGATCTGCGCGGTGGTGCCCGCCTGCGCCATTTCGTGGCAGACGCCGCACTTCTGGATGAAGAGCGTGCGCCCGCGATCGACGTCGGCGCTCGTCGTGCCGCAGCCGGATGCCGCGACGGCGACCGCGGCGAGGGCGGCGAGGGCGAGAAGGGCGCGTATCCGGGTCGTTGGCTTGGGCATGTTCATGCGGCGCGGGGCGCGCCGGAGTCTATATGTCGGAGACGCCTGAAACGTGCCTGACCGCCGCTGCGCGGTCGGGTAGGCTTGAGGCGATTCGCACTTGCCCCCGAGCCGGGAAGGAGAGGGACCAGGATGCAGGTACGGGATGGGATGTCAGAGGTGATCCTGACCGTCGGCCCGTCGCACACGCTGCGCGAGGCGGCCCGGATGATGGTCGAGAAGGGCATCGGGGCGGCACTGGTCAACGACGACGAGCTGCCGGTTCCCTGCATCGTCACCGAGCGCGACATCCTCAACTCGCTCGGCCGCGGAGAGGACCCGGACACCGAGAGGGTCTCGGCGCACATGAGCGAGGGGGTCGTCGCCGCCTCGCCGGAGTGGAGCCTCGAGCACGCGGCCTCCGAGATGTCCACCCGCGGCATCCGCCACCTGGTCGTCTTCGAGGACGGCGAGCTGGTCGGCATCGTCTCGATCAGGGACATCGTGCGCTGCTGGACCGCCACCGGAGCGACGTCAGGCATGAGCCCCGACTGATCGCCTGTCGCCCGCTCAAGAAAGCGGGAATTTGATCTTTTCCACCGGGAGCACTGCGCCGCGCGCGTGCTGGCGGCGCGGCAGGCTGAAGTAGGCGGTGGTGGCGCCCTGGATCATCGCGCGCAGGGCGAAGAGCATGATCGCGACGCCGATGATCGAGTAGACCCAGCCGCGCACCATGAAGCCCTCGGCGAAGATGCCGCAGACGGCGGCCATCGCGCCGAGCGCGAAGAAGGCGGGCGCCCAGGAGGGCCGCGGCTGGTGGATCAGCTCGCCCGGCTCGGGGATCTCGCGGTGCTCGCTGCTCATGAGGCGATGTAGAGGGTCGCGGCGACGAAGCAGAGGGCGAAGATCGTGGCGGCGATGCCGCCCGCCATCAGCCCGGCGGAGATGTCTCGTCTCGAGGTCTCGCGATCCACGGGCGGATTTCTATCACTCGGGCAGGCCGTGGCGGCGGGCGCTAGCCGAGCCGCGCGTCGATCGGCATCGAGAGGAAGAGCAGCGCCAGGTAGGCGAGCGAGAAGAGGTAGGTCCGCAGCGCCCAGCGGCGGTCGGCGCCACGCAGCAGGCGGACGGCGCAGTAGATGAAGCCGGCGCCGAGCGCCATCGAGGCGAAGAGGTAGAGGAGCCCGAAGCCGCCGGCGCAGAACGGCAGCTGGGTCACCGCGTAGAGCAGGATCGTGTAGAGGAGGATCTGACGCCGCGTCTCCTGCTCGCCGCGCACGACCGGCAGCATCGGCACGCCGGCCTTCGCGTACTCGTCCTTCATCAGCAGCGAGAGCGCCCAGAAGTGGGGCGGCGTCCAGAAGAAGACGATCGCGAAGAGGAAGAGGGCGGTGCCGCTGAGGCCGCCGGTGACGGCCGCCCAGGCGACCAGCGGCGGCACGGCGCCGGCGGCGCCGCCGATGACGATGTTCTGCGGCGTCGAGCGCTTCAGCCAGAGCGTGTAGACGAAGACGTAGCCGGCGAAGCCGGCGAAGGAGAGCGCCGCGGCGAGCGGGTTGACCGCGGTCGCCAGCAGGGTGAACGAGCAGAGCTCGAGCAGCGCGCCGAAGCCGAACGCGGCCCGCGCCGAGATCCGCCCTGCGGCGACGGGGCGGTCGGCCGTGCGCGCCATCGTGCGGTCGATGTCGCGGTCGAAGGCGTGGTTGATCGCGCCGGCGCCGCCGGCCGAGAGGGCGCCGCCGAGGCAGGTGAGGAAGACGAGGCCGAGCGAGGGGTCGCCCGCCACGTACATCGTCGTCACCGTGGTGAAGAGCAGCAGCGACTGCACCTTCGGCTTGGTCAGCGTGACCAGGTCGCGCGGCAGCGAGGGCGCGGCGGCGCGCCGCGGGATCGCGGCCGTCTGGGCGCCGCTCATCGGGAAGCCACCGGATCGCTCACGGCGATCAGGCTACCGGCTGGTGCTCGCGGGCCGGCTGGTCCTCGCGGGCGCTGCGGTGGGCGATCGCGAGGCGGATGTCGCGCATCGGCCGGGGGCTGCGCACGTCGGGCAGCAGGTCGAAGTTGTGCGGCTCCGGCGGCGAGAGCGCGAACCACTCGAGCGAGTCGGCGCCCCAGGCGTCGTGCCCGGCGGGGCGGCCGCCCTCGCGGCTGAGGATCGCGTTGAGCAGGCCCAGGACGATCCCGGCGGCGAGCACGAAGGCGCCGATCGTGGCGATCAGGTTGTAGGCGTCGAGGCCTTCGCCGGCGAAGAACTTGTAGGCGTCGATCACCTGGCCCTTCTCGCCGCCGGCGAGGAAGAGCGGCACGAAGGCGACGAGGATGCCGAGCACGATCGTCCAGAAGGAGATCCGCGCGAGGGTCTCGCCCATCGTGCGCCCGGTCATCTTCGGGAACCACCAGTGCAGCGCGGCGAAGCCGCCGAGCACGGCGCCGCCGACGAGGGCGAAGTGGGTCGCCGCGGTGCTGTCGGTGGTGTGCTGCAGGCGCCAGCCGACGGCGACCATCGAGTGCTCGAGCTCGGCCGCGAGGCCGATCGCGATCGCCGCGATCGCGCCGGCGGCGAAGAGCAGCGGAGCGCGCATCCGCGCCGCGCCGCCACTCAGCGTCGCGATCAGGTTGAAGAAGATCAGGCCGAAGGGGACGATCAGCGCCAGCGACATGATCATCGCGAAGTACATCCAGCCGAGCCCGATCGGCGCCGTGTACATGTTCTGCATCCAGGCCAGCGTGCCGAGCACCGCGATCGCGACCAGCGAGCCGATCACCGCGTTGCGGTTGAAGAGCGGCTTGCGGGCGAGCGCCGGGACGATCTCGGCGATCGCGCCGAGCGCGAAGATCAGGATCAGCATGTAGGCGCCGCTGTAGAAGATCCAGCTGAGGTGCTGCCAGAGCAGCGGCGAGCCGCCGGCGTCGCCGGCGAAGAAGATGCCTTCGAAGTTGCGGTCGACCATCAGCATCGTGATCGCCGCGAGCATCACCGGGCCGATCACGAGCAGCAGCCAGGAGGAGATCGCCGCCGCCCAGGAGAAGACGGGCAGCCGCCGCCAGGCCATGCCCGGCGCGCGCAGGCGGCGCAGCGTCGCGACCAGGTCGATCGCGATCAGGACGAAGCCGAGCGTCGCCAGGCCGGTCGCGGCGAGCCAGGCGTCGACGCCGTTGTCGGCGAGGAAGGCGAGGCCCGACAGCGGCGGCAGCGGGTTGACGCCGGCCTCGGGCGGGGTGAAGAGGAAGGTCGTGTAGAGGACCGCGGCGCCGGCGATGAACAGCCAGGTGCCGGTCTGGCCGAGCCGCGGCAGGGCGGTTCCGCGGGCGCCGATCTGCAGCGGCGTCACGTAGTAGAAGAAGCCGAGCGCCAGCGGCAGCGCGAAGAGGAAGATCGCGGTCGCCCCGTACAGCGAGAGGATCCGGTTGAAGGTGACCGGGGGCATGAAGGTGTTCTCGGGCACGGCGAGCTGCAGCCGCATCAGCAGCAGCTCGACCACGGCCATGAAGAGGAAGCCGAGCGCGCCGGCGATCAGGATCCGGCCGAGGTCCTTGTGGTCGGCGCTGGTCGCGAGCTGCACCCAGCGGGCGCGGCGCGGCGGGAAGCCGTCGACGACGAGCTCCGGGTTCCTGGTGGGCGCGCTCACGGCACTTCCCCGTTTTCGATCAGCTTGACCACCCGATCCTGTGCGGCTTGGATTTCTTCCTTCTGGCTTTCGACGAAGGCTTCGTACTGCTGCGGCGAGACGACTTCGACCGCGGTCCGCATCGCCGCGTAGGCCTGCCCGGAGAGCGTCGCGGCCTGGCCGGTGTAGGTGCCTTCTTCGTCGGCGCGGAAGACGACCTTGTGCGTCTTGCCGGGCACCGCGTCGACCTTCGGCGCGAGGTCCGGGACGTCCCAGGTGTGGACCACGTCGGTCGAGACGAGGTCGAGTTCGACCTCGGTGTCGACCGGGACCACCAGCCTGTAATAGGAGAACGCTTCGTCGGGGTACTCGTAGCGCCACAGCCACTGCTGCCCGGTCGTCTTGATCTGCAGCGGCTCCCCGCCTGCGACCTCGAGGCCCGCCGGACCGGTCGCCGGCGCTTCGCGCGCCCTGTCGGTGAAGACGATGCTCAGCACGAGGACCGCGAGCGCGAAGATTCCCAGCGCCCCGCCGACGCGCAGCTGGATGCCGGGGCCGCCGCTGACCTGGCGCGGCTCGGCCCCGCGCTCGCCGCGGTTGCGCGCGAGCACGACGAGCAGGCCGCCGATGACCGCGATCGCGAGGATCGCGGCAGCGGCGAAGCCGATCCAAAGCAGCGTGTCGATCTGGTCGGTGCCGGGGGAGTGGGGCGTCAAAGCGCGGCCATCCTATACTCGCCGGCCCTATGAAGAAGGCCCGGCCATCTCCGGCGCTGCGCAAGGCCGTACGCGCTGGGGCAGCGGCGGCGATCGGCGCCGCGATCGCCGCGCCGTTGCTGCGCCGCAGGGCGCGGATCCCGGCCCCGGCGACGGTCGCGGCCTGCGCCGCCGGGCCGCTCGGCCTCGCCGTTCTGCACCCGCGCTCGCGCAAGCGCGACGTGGCGATGTACGCGCTGCAGATGTGGGCCTTCACGATGGTTCACGAGCTTCCCTTCGACGACCCGGAGGGGCTGCGTGCCCGGCTCAAGATCCGCTACCCGATCGTCGCCGACCGCGCGATCGGCCTCGGCCGGCTGCCCAACGTGCGCCTGCAGCGCGGCCTCGCCCGCCTGCGCGGCGTCGGCGTGCTCAACCGCTTCCTCACCTGGGTCCACTGGCTCTGGTTCCTCGAGCCCTACGCGGCGCTGCTCTTCATTCTCCTGCGCCACCCGGAGCGCTTCCCCCGTGCGGCGCGGCAGCTCGCCGCCGTCTTCGACCTCGGCTGCGCGGTCTACTTCGTCGCGCCGACGGCGCCGCCCTGGTGGGCCTCGCAGGAGGGCCACACCGGCGAGCCGGTGCGCCGGATCATGGTCGAGGTCGGCGAGGACACCTGGAAGTCGGCCTGGCCGGCGATGTACGGGGCGCTCGGCGGCAACCCCTGGGCGGCGATGCCCTCGCTGCACTTCGCGACCTCGGTCACGGGCGCGATCTCGCTCTCGAAGACGGGGCGCGTTCCCGGCGCGATCGGCTGGGCCTACGCGCTCACGCTCGGCTTCGCCCTCGTCTACCTGGGCGAGCACTACGTCACCGATCTGGCCGCCGGCGCCGGCCTGGTCGCGACCGTGCGCTACGGCGAGCCGCTCGCCGAACCCGCTGTGACCGCGGTGAATCGGCGCCTGCAGGGCCTGGAGCGCCTGGCGAACGGGTAGCTTCCCAAGGGTGTCTCCCGAGCAGCCGCAGCCGTCCAACGGAAACGGCGGCTACGAACTGCCGCTGTTCACGCCGCGGCGGGTCGTGCAGACCCTGCTCATCGTCGTCGTCGTCCTCGTCGGCGTCTACTTCCTCTTCCCCAAGCTGGTCGGCCTCGGCGACGCGCTGGGCAGGCTCGGCGAAGCCGACGGCGCCTGGATCGCCGTGGCGATCGGCTTCAACATCGTCGCGGTCGCCACCTACATCGCCCTCTTCAAAGCGGTGGTCGGCGGCAACGTGCTGCGCCTCACCTGGGGCGAGACCTACGAGATCAACATGGCCGGGGTGGCGGCGACGCTGCTCTTCTCGGCCGCCGGCGCCGGCGGCATCGCGCTCACCTACTGGGCGCTGCGCAAAGCGGGCATGGAGCGGCGCGACGTCGGCCGGCGGATGGTCGCCTTCCTCGCCCTGCACTACGTCTTCTACCCGCTGGCGCTGATCGCCTTCGGCATCCTGCTGCGCACCGGCGTGCTGCCGGGCAAGCACTCGGTCGAGCTGACCGTCGTGCCGGCGGCGGTCGCCGGCACGATCCTGGTGCTCGGCGCCCTGCTGGCGCTGATCCCGTCCGACCTCGGCAAGCGGGTGGCGGCGCACGCGCGCGGCGAGCGGGCGGAAGCGATCGCCGCGAACATCGCCAAAGTGCCGGCGATCGCCGCCGAAGGCTTCCGCTTCGCGATCGGGCTCTTCGCCCATCCCTCGCGCGGCGGCCTCGCGGTGATCGGCGCCGCCGGCTTCTGGGCCGCCAACATCGGCATCCTCTGGGCCTCCTTCCAGGCCTTCGGCGTCGAAGTGCCGCTCGCCGTCGTCGTCCAGGGCTTCTTCCTCGGCATGGTCGCCAACCTCTTCCCGCTCGCCCCCGCCGGGGTCGGGGCGGTGGACGCCGGCATGATCGGCGCCTTCGTCCTCTTCGGCATCCCCGAGGAGACCGTCTTCCCGGCGATCCTGATCTACCGCCTGGTCGCCTTCTGGCTGCCGATCCCCCCCGGCATCGTCGCCTTCTTCCAGCTGCGCAAACGGGTCGTGCGCTGGGAAGAGGACGGTTTGCCGGTGGACAGAGGCGATACTATAAAAAATGAAGTATTGGACACCACGGCGGCCTGAATACACTGGCGAGGGAGTCATGAGCGAGCGCAAGAAAGTCGAGAACGCGATCATCGTCGGCGGCGGCCCGGCCGGCTACACGGCGGCCCTCTACACGGCGCGCGCCAACCTCGAGCCGATCGTCTTCGAGGGATTCCAGTGGGGCGGGCAGCTGCAGAACACCACCGACGTCGAGAACTACCCCGGCTACCCCGAGGGGATCATGGGGCCGGAGATGATGAACCAGTTCCGCGCCCAGGCGGAGCGCTTCGGCACCCGCTTCGTCACCGACGACGTCGACCGGGTCGAGCTCAGCGACGGCGGCGTGCAGAAGGTCTTCCTCGGCGACGAGGAGCACCGGGCGAAAACGGTGATCCTGGCGATGGGCGCGGAGCCGCGCCGGCTCGGGGTCTCCGGCGAGCTGGAGCTGAGCGGCTGCGGCGTCTCCACCTGCGGCGTCTGCGACGGCGCCTTCTTCAAAGGCAAGAAGGTGATCGTGATCGGCGGCGGCGACTCGGCGATGGAGGACGCGATCTTCGTCTCCAAGTACGCGAGCGAGCTGACGATCGTCAACCGCCGCGACGAGTTCCGCGCCTCGCAGATCATGCAGGAGCGGGCGCGCGAGCAGGGCAACATCGAGTTCAAGACCCCCTTCGTCGCCGAGGAGTTCGTCGCGGCCGAGGGCGAGCCGCGGCTCGACCACGTGCGCCTGCGCAACGCGGAGACGGGGGAGACCGAGGACTTCGCCACCGAAGGCGCCTTCATCGCGATCGGCCACATTCCCAAGTCGGAGATCGTCGTCGACCAGGTGGACACCGACGAGGATGGCTACATCCTCACCGAGCCCGGCTCGACCAAAACCAAGCTTGCCGGCGTCTTCGCCGTCGGCGACGTCGTCGACCGCACCTACCGCCAGGCGGTCACCGCCGCCGGCACCGGCTGCATGGGCGCCCTCGACGCCGAGTGGTACCTGCGCGATACGCCACCGATGGCCGAGGCGCACTGGATGCCGGGCGGCGAGCCCAGCGAGATCGCTCCTAAGCCCGCCTGACCGGCGCATCTCGGCGTCCTCGGTTGCTCGCGTGCAGAGCACGCCACGCGCCCTGCGTCCTTGACCTGCTTGGTCAGGCGAACTTAGTCAATCAATCGCTGGACCACGAAGGTGCGGGCGCCGCTGGGGGTCTCGACCTGGACCGGCTTGCCGGGCTCGGCGTCGAGCAGGGCCTGGCCGATCGGGGACTCGGCTGAGAGCTTGCCCGAGGCGAGGTCGGCCTCGGTCGAGCCGACCAGGGTCCAGGTGTTGACCGCGTCTTTGGCCTCGTCGAGGACCTCGGCGGTGCGGCCGAAGCTGAAGCGGTCGGCGTTGCCGTCGGTCTCGACTACGACGGCGGTGCGCAGGCGCTCGCGCAGGCGCTTGATCCTGGTCTCGAGATGGGCCTGGTCCTCCTTGGCGATGTGATACTCGGCGTTCTCCTTGAGGTCGCCGAGCTCGCGCGCGACCTTGATCCGCGCCGCCATCTCGGTCCGCGCCGGCCCTTCGAGCTGCTCTATCTCCTCGCGCAGGGCAGCGATCCCCTCCGGGGTGATCGGCTCCCCGCCTCCATCGGCGCCATTCATCCCGTTCACGATTGCAGATGTGCGGCTGAGCCTGCGCCCCAGCGCTGTTCGACGGATCAGAGATTGGCGACCAGAAGGCTGATCATGGCGGCGACCATCGCGAACGCCACGGACCAGCCGATGCGGCTCAGGGTCTTGTGCAAGGCGAGCATCTCGGCGCGCAGTTCGCCCATGCCCTCGTGCACCCGGTCGAATTCGCCGTGGACCCTGGCGAACTCTTCGCCGGTTCTCGCATAGTGCTCGTTTGCCTGCGAACGAATTCGCGCTTCGACGCCGGCGATCTCCTGACGCAGACTCGCGTCGACGCCGGCGATCTCCTGACGCAGGCTCGCGTCGCCGCCGGCGATCTCCGCTCGGAGTTCGCTGCCCTGCGTCTTGACCTCATCGCGTAGATCCTTGATCTCGGTCCGCATCTCGATGCGGAGATCCGAGATCTGCCCTTCGACTCGGTCGAAGCGCTCCTCGATGCGGTCGTCTGTCCAATTCGGGTGGGCCATTGCCTCCATGCCCCCAACCATAGGGAGCGAGGTGTGACGTGTGGTTCACGAAAGTGTAACTTTTTGTCAGTCTAGACGAATGTCTGATTCGGCGCGAAGGCGACCGCCGTCCTCTAAGGTCGGGGGACGGCCACCTGCACCCACATCGACGCGATCGAGCACTTCGACCTGCCGGCCGAGGTCCAGGGCTGCGAGGAGTGCCTGGAGCTGGGGATGCGCTGGGTGCATCTGCGGATGTGCCAGAGCTGCGGCCACATCGGCTGCTGCGACAACTCCGAAGGCAAGCACGCGACCGCGCACAATGCCGAGAGCGGTCACCCGATCGTCCGCTCCGCCGAGCCCGGCGAGGACTGGAGCTGGTGCTATGAGGACGAGATGATGTTCCGCCTCAGCCGCGGCTGAGGCCTACGGGCGCGGGGTGACGATCGGGAAGCCGGGATCGGGCTCGTCGAGCAGGCCGAGCAGCTCGCCGATCCGCTCGCCCTCGCCCTCCACCCGCAGGCGCCCGCTCTCCGCCAGCGCCGCGACGTCGGCGGTTTTGAGCAGCAGCTCGTCGAGCGCTGCCCGGTCGAGCAGCAGGGTGGCCTCGGCGGCCGGGTCGTGGCGGCCGGCTCTGTGGTGGAGGACGCCGTTGCGCACGGTCAGCGCGTGCGCCTCGTCGGGGTCGGAGATCACCCAGTCGATCCGCAGCTCGATGTCCCAGGCGCGAGGCCCGTCGAGCCGGATCGCCATCGCGTCGAGCAGCTGCGCGACCGAGAGGTTGGCGACGATGTCGCGCGGCGCCGCCGGCGTCGGGGTGCGGCCGACCCCCTCGCGCAGCTCCTTCGCGCCATTCAGGAAGAAGTTGCGCCAGGTGGCGTTTTCGGCGCCGAAGCCGAGCCGCTCGAGCGCCTCCGCCTGCAGCTCGCGCGCCGCCTCGCTCTCCGGCGCGGCGAAGACCGCGTGGTCGAGCAGCTCCGCCGCCCAGCGCAGGTCGCCCTCGTCGAGCGCCGCCCGACCCTGCTCCAGCGCCGCGTCGATGCCGCCGAGCGCCGCGACGTAGCGCTCGGCCCGCCGGCGCGGCGGGTGCGCCCACAGGTGCGCCGGGTTGCCGTCGAACCAGCCCATGTAGCGCTGGTAGATCGCCTTGACGTTGTGGCTGACCGAGCCGTAGAACTCGCGGCAGCTCCACGCCTCGGCGAGGCTCGGCGGCAGCTCGACCAGCTCGGCGATCTCGGCTCCGGTGTAGCCCTTGTTGAGCAGGCGCAGGGTCTGGTCGTGCAGGTAGGCGTAGAGGTCGCGCTGCTGCTCGAGCAGCTCGACGATCCGCTCCCGGCCCCAGCAGGGCCAGTGGTGGCCGCTGAACAGCACCTCGGACTCGGCCGAGAACAGCTCGACCGTCTCGTCGAGGTAGCCGGCCCAGACGCGCGGGTCGCGCACCAGGGCGCCGCGCAGGGTGAGGATGTTGTGCATCGAGCGGGCGACGTTGTCGGCGGCGCAGAGCGCCTTCGCGGCGGGAAAGTGGATGTTCATCTCGGCCGGCGCCTCGGTGCCGGGAGTGAGCTGGAAGATCATCTCGACGCCGTCGACCGTCCGCGCCTCCCCGGTCGCCTCGATCTCGACCGTCGGCGGGATCAGCGTGATCGTGCCCAGCGAGGTCGTCTGGCCGAGCCCGGCGCCGAGCTGCCCGCGCGGCCCGCGCGGCAGCAGCGCCCCGTACATGTAGCCGGCCCGGCGCCCCATCGCGCCGCCGGCGAAGACGTTCTCGCTGACCGCGTGGTGGAGGAACCCTGCCGGGGCGAGGACCGGGATCTCCCCGGACGCGACCTGGTCCGGCGAGACGACGCCGCGGGCGCCGCCGAAGTGGTCGACGTGGCTGTGCGTGTAGATCAGGCCGGTCACCGGGCGCTCGCCGCGGTGCTCGCGGTAGAGGGCGAGCGCCGCCGCGGCCGACTCGGCGGAGATCAGCGGGTCGATCACGACGATCCCGCGCTCGCCCTCGACGATGTGCATGTTCGAGAGGTCGAAGCCGCGCAGCTGGTAGAAGCCGGGCGCCAGCTCGAAGAGGCCGGCGATCCGCATCAGCTGCGCCTGGCGCCAGAGGTTCGGGTTGGCCGTCTCCGGCGGCTCGCCGTCGAGGAACTCGTAGGGGCGCAGGTCCCAGACGACGCGCCCGTCCCCGTCCTCGACGACCGGCGGCTCGAACGGCGCGACGAGGCCGCGGCGCGCCTCTTCGAAGTCGCGCTCGCTCACTCGGCGCTCGCCTCCGCCACGAGTCGCGGCGCCGCGCGGTAGGCCTCGCCGTGCCGCGCCTCCAGATCGCTCAGCAGGGCGACGGCGCGCCCGGCGCCGATCTCCGCAGTCAACTCGAGCGGTCCGCGCGGCCAGTTGAAGCCGAGTCGCATCGCCGTGTCCATGTCCTCGGGCGAGCCGATGTCCTCTTCGAGGGCGAAGGCGGCCTCGTTGGCGATCTGGGCGTAGAGCCGCGGCAGGATCGCCTCCACCTCCCGATCCCCCGTCGGCTCAGTCGCGTGGTTCCTCTTTCCGCCATAAGGCAAGAAAGGAACCACGGAAGGGGGGTGGGGGGCGTCGTCGTAGCTGTAGAAACCGCATCCCGACTTGCGGCCGAGGCGCCCGGCGGCCACCAGCTCCTCCTGGATCGGGCTCGGCCGCCAGCGGGCCGGCTCCCCGCCCTGGGCATAGAAGGAGTGGGCGACGCTGAGGTTGACGTCGAGCCCGATCAGGTCGAGCAGCTCGAACGGGCCCATGCGGAAGCCGCCGCCGACCCGCACCACGCGGTCGATCGTCGGCGCGTCGGCGACACCCTGTTCGAGCATGCGCAGGGACTCGAGGCTGAACGGCCGGGCGAGCCGGTTGGCGATGAAGCCGGGGCTGTCCTTGGCGCGGATCGGCGTGCGGCCCATGCGCCGGCCGACCTCGGTCGTCGCCGCCAGCGCCGCCTCGCCGGAGCGCTCGGTCGCCACCACCTCGACCAGCTTCATCAGCGCCGGCGGGTTGAAGAAGTGCATGCCGACGACGCGCTCGGGGTGGG
>Ga0210111_1000042_pt1 | contig 27973 bp, 24 predicted proteins | sample China_Galinas_PW_6_FD_185520 | JGI IMG/M metagenome (GOLD analysis project Ga0210111, IMG submission 185520) | Wetland microbial communities from San Francisco Bay, California, USA, that impact long-term carbon sequestration - China_Galinas_PWC_D2... | ecosystem: Environmental > Aquatic > Marine... | reverse complement strand
CCGCTCCTTCGGGTTTCACTCCGCAGCTCCCCTGATCGCGCTGGTCTATCTCTGCTGCGGGGGGATCGAGATCGATCTCCCCTTCTCATGAATCAGAGAAACGAACCACGGGAAGCCGTGGAGACCCCCTTTTATCGGAGGGTATCTACGACGCAGTCTGCTTCGTTACTTCATCCGGAGACCCGAGGGCAGCGATTCACGAGCCAGCCGACGATCTGAATTTCAACAGCTTTGTTGCTCGAATTAGTGAGCGTGCGGAGCAGCTCATGACAAACCTCCCGTAGTCGGTCATTTGCCGCTCCACTTGGGGGTGCGTTTGGCGAGGAAGGCCGAGATGCCCTCCTTCGCGTCCGCGGAGCCGAAGGCCGTGGCGAAGGCCTGCTTCTCGGCCTCGATGCCCTCGTCGAGGTCGCCCTTGTGCGAGGCGCTCTTGATCTGGCCGCGGGCGATCGGCGCCTGGCCGGCGAGCTTGCGGGCCCACATCAGCGCCGTCTCGAACAGCTCGTGGTCGGGGACGACGCGGTTGGCGAGGCCGAACTCGAGCGCCTCGCCGGCGAGGATCGCGTCGCCGACCAGGTTCATCTCCAGCGCCTTGTTCGGCCCGACCAGGCGCGGCAGCCGCTGCGTGCCGCCGAAGCCGGGGACGATGCCGAGCTTGATCTCCGGCTGGCCGAAGACCGCCGCCTCGGCGGCGATCCGCACGTCGCAGGCCATCGCCAGCTCGCAGCCGCCGCCGAAGGCGATCGAGTTGACCGCGGCGATCGTCGCCGTGCTCTCGGCGCCCATCTCGCGCAGCAGCGCGTGCGCGGTGTGCAGCAGCTCCTCGCCCGCGCCCTCGTCCATCGCGGTGAAGGCCTTGATGTCGGCGCCGGCGGAGAAGACCACCGGGATCGAGGAGGCGATCACCATCGCGCCGATCTCATCCGACGCCTTGACCTTCTCCCAGACCGTGCCGAGGTCGCGGATCACGTCGGGTGAGATCGCGTTCATCGGCGCGTTGGCGAGCCAGGCGATCGCGACGTCGCCGCGGGTCTCGAGCTTCACCGTCTCCGGCTGCTCGCCCTCGTCGGCCTGCGGGTAGGGGTAGAAGCCCTGGCCGGCCTTGAGGCCGAGGCGGCCCTGGGCGACGAGCCGCTTGAGCAGGACCGGCGGGGCGAAGCGCTCGCCGTACTTCTCCTCCAGCCCCTCGATCCGCTCGAGCAGCGTGTCGAGGCCCTCGAGATCGGCTTTCCAGAAGGGCGGGAAGAGGCCTTTGCGCGGGTCCAGCCCGGCCCCGGCCATCATCCCGAGGTCGATGTCGCGGACCGAGCAGACGCCCTCCTCGACCAGCTGGCAGGCCTCGATCAGGGCGCGGCCGGTGAACATCGCGACCAGCTCCTCGGCGTCGGGCTCGGCGTCGCCGGGGACGTTCTGCTCGCCCTCCTTGAAGAAGCCCTCGCCGCCGCTCTTGGCGCCGAGCTTGCCGTCGGCGACGAGTCCCTGCAGGCCCTTGTGGACGTAGAAGCTCTCGCCGTAGGAGTCGTTGAGGTGCTCGGCGACGTGCAGGACCGTGTCGAGCCCGAGCAGGTCGGTGAGGAAGAAGGGGCCCATCGGCGCCGCTTTGGCGCCGGCGATCGCCTCGTCGATCGCCTTCAGCGAGAGGCCGCCCTCCTCCTGGGCGCGCCAGATCTCCCCCATCGTCGCCATCAGCACTCGGTTGACGACGAAGCCGGGGACCTCGCCGCAGACGATCGGCTGCTTCTTGATCGCCTGCGCGAAGTTGTAGGCGGCGGTCGCGGTCTCCTCGGAGCTGTCCTCGCTGGCGATCACCTCGACCAGCGGCATCACCGAGGCCGGGTAGAAGAAGTGGAAGCCGACGACCTTGTCGGGCCGCAGCGTCGCTTCGCCGATTTCGGTGATCGAGAGCGAGGAGGTGTTGGAGGAGAGGATCGCGTGGCCCGGCGTGGCCGCGTCGAGCTCGCGGAAGACCGCCTGCTTGATCGCCATCTTCTCCGGCACCGCCTCGACGACGAAGTCGACGTCGCCGAACTCGGAGTAGCTGGTCGTGCCGACGATCAGCCCCATCACCTCGGCGAGGCGGGCGTCGGCCTGCTCCTGGGTCAGCTTCTCCTTCTTGACCAGGCGGGCGAGCTGTCCCTCGGTGACGGCGCGGGCTTTCTCCACCGCCGCGTCGACGAACTTCTGGTCGATGTCCTTGACGACGACGGGGATGTCGGAGGCGGCGATCGCCTGCGCGATCTCTCCCCCCATGGTGCCGCCGCCGACGACGGCGGCCTTCGAGACGAACATTTCGGTGGCTTCCTCCAGTTAGTGGACCGGGGAAGGCTATAGCCGCGTGGGACAACGGCGCCGGGCGATCGTTGTACCGCCGTACAAAGGCAATTTCGGGGCGGTCCCATTAGGCTCTTTTGGCTCTTTCAAACGACGCGAGGACAGACACAGCAGATGACGCGTATCCGCCAGCAGAACGTGACCGCAGCGCAGTGGAGCTCGAACGGGGAGGCCCTCGGCGCGCTCGACCTGACCCTGCCGGAGAACAACCCCTTCGGCGCCAACGTCTTTTCCGCCTCGGTGCAGCGCGAACGGCTGCCGGGCGACGTCTTCGAGAAGCTGCAGGCGACGCTCGAGCACGGCGAGGCGCTCGACCCCAGCCTCGCCGACGCGGTCGCCGAGGCGATGAAGGAATGGGCGCTGGAGAACGGCGCCACGCACTTCACCCACATGTTCCAGCCGCTGACCGGCTCGACCGCGGAGAAGCACGACTCCTTCTTCGAGCCCGCCGGCGAAGGCCAGGCGCTGGCCGGCTTCTCCGGCAAGGAGCTGGTCCAGGGCGAGCCCGACGCCTCCTCCTTCCCGACCGGCGGCGTCCGCGCCACCTTCGAGGCCCGCGGCTACACCGCCTGGGACCCGACCTCGCCCGCCTTCATCCTCGAGAACCCGAACGGCGCCCTGCTCTGCATCCCGACCGCCTTCGCCTCCTGGACCGGCGAGGCGCTCGACGCGAAGATCCCGCTGCTGCGCTCGATGGACGCGCTCTCGCGCTCGGCGATCAAAGCGCTGCGGCTGCTCGGCGACGAGGATTCCAGCCGCGTCTTCACCACGGTCGGGCCCGAGCAGGAGTACTTCCTGATCGACGAGCAGTACTACTTCGAGCGGCCCGACCTGATCGCGACCGGCCGCACCCTGTTCGGCGCCAAGCCGCCCAAGGGGCACGAGCTCGACGACCACTACTTCGGCGCGATCCCCGAGCGCGTGCTCGCCTGCATGCTGGAGACCGAGTACGAGCTGCGCAAGCTCGGCATCCCGGTCAAGACCCGCCACAACGAGGTCGCGCCGGCGCAGTACGAGATCGCGCCGGTGTTCGAGAACTCCAACGTCGGCTCCGACCACCAGCAGCTGATGATGCAGACGCTGGAAAGCGTCGCCCGCCGCTACGGCCTCGTCTGCCTGCTGCACGAGAAGCCCTTCGCCGGCGTCAACGGCTCGGGCAAGCACAACAACTGGTCGATGGGGACCGACACCGGCGCCAACCTGCTCGACCCGGGCGACACGCCGGCCGACAACATCCACTTCCTCTTCTTCTGCGCCGCGGTGATCCAGGCGGTCAACAAGCACCAGGGGCTGCTGCGCGCCTCGGTCGCCAACATCGGCCAGGACCACCGCCTCGGCGCCAACGAGGCGCCGCCGGCGATCATCTCGATCTTCCTCGGCGCCGAGCTGGAGAAGGTGTTCGAGGCGATCGCCACCGGCGAGGGCGACCCGCACACCCCGGCCTCGTTCCTCGAGCTGGGCGCGACCGTGCTGCCGAAGCTGCCGATGCACGGCGGCGACCGCAACCGCACCTCGCCCTTCGCCTTCACCGGCAACAAATTCGAGTTCCGGGCGCTGGGGTCGAGCATGTCGCTCGCCTTCCCCAACACGGTGCTCAACACGATCGCCGCCGAGGCGATCGACGAGCTCGCCGGCAAGCTGGAGCAGAAGACGTCCGGCGGCGAGGACGTGGCGACGGCGGTGATCGAGATCGTCAAGGAGTCCTACAGCGCCAACAAAGAGGTCTGCTTCGGCGGCGACAACTACGACGAGGCCTGGCACGCGGAAGCCGAGCAGCGCGGGCTGAAGAACCTGCGCACGACGCCCGACGCGCTGCCGGAAGTGCTCAGCGACCAGACGGTGCGCGCGTTCGAAGACTACGACGTGCTCTCCAAGCGCGAGCTCGAGTCGCGCTTCGAGGTCTGGATCGAGCAGTACGCGATCCGCGCCAACATCGAGGCCGAGACCACGCACTCGATCGCGAAGACGATGATCCTGCCGGCGGCGCTGCGCTACATGGCGCTGATCAAGGAGTCCGGCCGCGCCGAAGGCGTCGCCGGCGAGGTCGAGGCCGGCCTCGACGCGCTCGGCCAGTCGCTGCTCGAGCTCGAGGAGGCGAACGCCTACCCGGACGAGCTCGAGGGGCTCGACCTCGCGGTCCTCGCCCGCGACAAGCAGCTGGCGGCGATGGACAGGGTGCGCGCGGCGGCCGACAAGCTGGAGAAGATCGTCGCCGACGACCTCTGGCCGCTGCCCAAGTACGAGGAGATGCTATTCATCAAGTAGAGCGGGGCGGGGCGATCCCGGTAGGGGTTCCACTTAACCTTTTCGAAGGTTTGGCGTTAGCTGTCGCCCGGGGCAGTCGACGAAAAGGTACAAGACGTTCCACCCCTACCGGGATCGCCCCTTACTGGCGTGAGCTTCGGATACCCGGGCCGCCGTGCAAGGGATTCAGGTCGGCCAAGAACTCGACCAGCTGAGGCTCGGGGGCTTCGTCGTCGATCACGACGGCGCTGCCGGGCCAGGCGTAGCGCAGGTAGCGCTCGTAGGCCTGCGGCGAGCCGCGGTCGGGCTCGTAGATCCACGAGCCCGTGTTCCAGTAGCGGGTGCGCGAGTCGGCGCGCGAGCGGACGTCGGCCAGCGGCTGGTGGGTGTGGGCGAAGACGATCCGGTCGCTGCGCTCGCTCCAGCCGAGGTTGGCGACGACCTGGGCGAACGCCTCGAGCGCCTGCTCGGAGGGGTCGCTGGGCGAGACGACGCTCGCTGACGGATAAAGCGGCTGCGGCTCGTCTTCGTGCGGCGCCGGCTGGCGGCCGGCGAGGCGGCGCAGGCCGCGCAGCGGCGCGCGCAGCGCCGACTCGACCTTCCCCGCCCGCTGGGCGGCGCGGAAGACGTTCTGCTGGGCGTGGGTCCCATGCGGCATCTGGGCGGCGACGTAGAGCCACTCGGTCAGCAGGGTGATCACCGACTCGTAGTCCTCGATCGTCTTCGGCTGCTCGGGGCCGCCGGTGGCGATCCCCCAGAGCGTGCGCGTGAGCAGCCGGCTGCCGCGCGAGCCGGCGAGGCGCGCGTGCGGGTCGAGGTAGTGGCCGTGCGTGCAGAGGACGCCGCCGAACTCGTAGGTCGGGTAGGCGATCTCCACCTCCACCCCGGGCAGGCGCCGTGCGAGGAAGGAGCGGAAGAAGCCCGGGCCGGGGCCGGCGGAGCCTTCACCGGCGACCGCCAAGCTGTGGGCCTCGGCGAGGTCGGGGGGCGCCTCGCCGCCGGCGAGCGCCGCCTCGAGCCGGTTCTCGGCGTCGCGGTGGACGAGGTGGTGGTCGTGGTTGCCGGCGAGGAAGACGAGCCGCCTGCCCGGCAGCTTCTCGGCGATCAGCCGCAGCAACCCGTCCGCGGCGTCGACCGCCTCGCCGACCGAGCCGAAGAGGAAGTCGAAGAGGTCGCCGAGGAAGATCAGCTCGTCGATCCCCTCGAGGGCCGGCGCCAGGCGCTCCAGGAAAGCCTCCTCGCGCAGCAGGTCCCGGCCGGTCCAGGCGCCGAAGTGGGTGTCGGAGATGACTAGCGCGCGCATATCTCGATGCAAGTCACAAGGGGCATCCCGGTAGGGGTTCCACTTAACCTTTTCGAAGGTTTGGGGTTAGCTGTCGCCCGGGGCAGTCGACGAAAAGGTACAAGACGTTGCACCCCTACCGGGATGCCCCTTTGGGTAGCAGGAGTGCGCACGCTAGTCCTCCCAGTAGAGCTGAAAGAGCGAGGATGAACAGGGCCGTTGCGTAGGGGGCGGCGGTGGGGATCGGGCCGCCGCCGGCGTGGATGACTACGCCGAGGACCATCGTGCCGGCCGCGGCGCCGATCCAGCGCACGGTGAGGACGAGGGCGTTGGCGTCGCCGCGCTCGTCGGCGGCGACCGCGTTGCTGAGGCCGGTCAGCAGCGAGGTGAACATCGGCGCAACACCCGGGCCGAGCAGGAGCAGGCCCGGCAGCAGCAGCGCGTAGCTCTCGTTGTCGACGAAGAGCGCGACCCAGGCCAGCCCGACGGCCGTGGTCAGGCAGCCGAACAGCGCCGGCGTGCGGGCACCGATCCTGTCGGTGGCGCGGCCGGAGAGGATGTTGAAGATCGGCTGGGTGACGACCGCCGGAGCGAGCGCCAGCGAGGCGAGCAGCGGGCCGTAGCCGAGCACGTGCTGGAAGAAGGTCGCCATGTAGATGATGAAGCTGGTGATGATGACCTGGGCGGCGAACATCGCCAGCACGATGCCGCGCAGCGAGCGTCCCCGCAGCAGCGCGACGTCGAGCAGCGGGTAGCGCGTGCGCAGCTCGAACGCGCCGAAGCCGGCGAGCACCGCGAGGCCGACGACGATCAGCGCAAGCGTCGCCGGCGCGTCCCAGCCCCAGGCGAGCGCCTGCATCAGGCCGACGAGCAGCGTCGTCAGGCCGGCGAAGAGGACGACCAGGCCGGTCGTGTCGAAGGGCTCGGGCTCGCCGACCGGCCGGTTGTCCACCCGCAGCCAGCCGAGCGCGACGAGAGCGGCCCCGACGGCGGCCTCGAAGGCGAACAGGGCGCGCCAGTCGATCGCCTCGGTGAGCAGGCCGGCGAACAGCGGGCCGAGCGTGAGCACGCTGACCCCGATCGCCGAGTAGGCGCCGATCGCCCGGCCGCGGGTCTCCTGCGGCACGCGGTTGGCGATCATCGCCGCGCTCGCCGGGTAGAGCGTCGAGGCGCCGGTGCCGGAGACGGCGATGCTGGCGACGAGCCAGACGAAGCCCTGCGAGACGGCGGCCGAGAGCGCCCCCAGCGAGAAGACCGCGAAGGAGACCAGCAGCACCTGCCGGTGGCCGTAGTAGTCGCCGAGGCGGCCGCCGGGCGCGGCGAACAGGGCCAGCGTGAGGAAGAAGGAGTTGACGACCCACTGCGCCTCGGACTCGCTCAGGTTGAGGTCGGCGGCGATCGTCGGCTGGATCACGCCGAGCGCGGTCTGTCCCAGATAGCAGGTGAAGAATGCGAGGCCGCCGAACCACAGCGCCCAGCGCGAGAGTCCCGTCACGCGCGGGACAGTACCCGCATCTCCAGACCTCCCTTTGGCGAGAGGGTGGGCATCTGGCGCACGGTCATCGTGCGGCCGGGGAGCGCGTCGAGGCGCAGCCGCTGCAGCAGCATCGTCGCCACCAGCTTCACCTCGGTCTGGCCGAAGCGCTTGCCGACGCAGATCCGCTGCCCGCCGCCGAAGGGGACGTAGGCGCCGCGCGGCAGCGCCGCCTTGCGCTCGGGCGTGAAGCGCTCGGGGATGAACGCCTCCGGCTCGGGAAAGACCTCGGGGATGCGGTGGCTGGCCCAGGAGCAGTAGTTGACGTAGGCGTCGCGCGGCACCGTGTAGCCGCCGAACTCGAACTCGCGCACGGCCCGGCGCGGGCCGATCCAGGCCGGCGGGTAGAGGCGCAGGACCTCGTCGAGGACCATCTCCAGGTAGGGCATCCGCTCCAGCGAGTCGACGTCGGGCGGGGCGCCGCCGAGCACCTCGTCCTGCTCGGCGACGAGCTTCTCGACCACGTCGGGGTGGCGCGCGAGCTCGTGCATCATGAAGGTCAGGGTCGAGGTCGAGGTGTCGTGACCGGCGAACATCAGCGTCATCACCTGGTCGCGCACCTCGCGGTCGGTGAACGCCTCTCCCGCTTCGCCGCGGGCGCCGAGCAACAGGCTGAGGATGTCCTGGCGCTCGTCGTCGGGGGCGGCGCGGCGGCGCCCGATCTCGCCGAAGACGATCTCGTCGAGTACCTCGCGCGAGTCGACCAGCCGGCGCCAGGGCGAGCCCGGGCCGCGCAGCAGGCGCCACTGGTAGTCGATCCCGTAGAAGCCGAGCGCGCGCTCGAAGTGGTGCGCCGCGGCGGCGCCCTTGCCGGCCTCGTCGGGGTCGAGTCCGAGCAGGGCGCGCATCGCGATCCGCATCGCCAGGTTGCGCATCCAGTCGTAGAGGTCGATCGTCGCGCCCGGGCGGAGGCGCTCGATCGCGGGCTCGGCCTCGGCGACCATCGCCCCGACCGAGGCGGTCAGCTGGCGCCGGTGGAAGGCCGGCATCATGATCGCCCGGGCGCGGTCGTGGTAGCCGTCGTCGATCGTCAGCAGGCCGTCGCCGAGCAGCGGGATCAGGTCGCCGAAGCTCGACTCGCGCCAGTGGAAGTTCTCCGGGTGGGCGACGGTGACGAAGTTGTTCGCCTCCGGCCCGAGCATGAAGATCACCCGGGTGTGCAGCAGCCGCATGCTGAAAATCGGCCCGTGCTCTTCGTAGGCGCCGAGCAGGATCGGCAGCGGATCGTGGGCGATCCGGTGGGTGCGGGCGAAGCTGAAGTCGTTCGGGCCGGGCGGGAACTTGCCCCTCCCCCGCCACTCGGCGAGCACGTCTTCGGCCACCCGGCGGAGCGGATTGTCCGACATCTGCGGCGGTCTCGCGACGGGCGCGGCGCTCTCGACCGGCATCGCCCCGATCCTAGCTGGCTGACCGGCCAAAGAGCGCGGTAGAGGTTATCGCCGCATACCGAGGCAAACCTCTACCGCGGTTGGTCATGACCGGGCGGAGGCGGCGAGCTGGCCGCAGGCCGCCTCGATGTCGCGGCCGCGGGTCAGACGCACGGTGGCGGCGAGGCCATGCTCGGCGAGGATCGCGCGGAAGCGCTCGATCTGCTCCGGCGGCGAGCCGTCGTAGGCGCCGGTCGGGTTGTAGGGGATCAGGTTGACCTTGTAGGCGCGGCAGTCGAGCAGCGCCGCCAGCTCGCGGGCGTGCTCGGCGTGGTCGTTGACCCCGTCCAGCATCACGTACTCGACGAAGACCTTGCGCCGGCGGCGCGCCCGCCAGCGCTCGCAGGCGGCCAGGACCTCGGCCAGCGGGTAACGCTCGTTGACCGGCATCAGCTGCGAGCGCAGGCCGTCGTTGGGCGCGTGCAGGGAGAGGGCGAGGGCGATCGGCAGCCGGCATTCGGCGAGCCGGTCGATTCCCGGCACCCAGCCCACGGTCGAGATCGCCGTGCGGCGGTGGCTGACCCCGAGCTCGGGCAGCCGCTCGCAGGCCTCGAGCACCGCGTCGACGTTCATCGTCGGCTCCCCCATGCCCATGAAGACGACGTGGTCGATCGCTTCGACCCGGCGGAAGTGCAGCGCCTGGTCGAGGATCTCGTCGGCGCTGAGGTTGCGGCCGAACTTCATCTGCCCGGTGGCGCAGAAGGTGCAGGTCAGCGGGCAGCCCGACTGCGAGGAGAGGCAGACCGAGCGGCGCCCGTCGCGGTAGCGCATCAGCACCGCCTCCAGCGGCCGCCCGTCGCCGCTGTGGAAGAGCGCCTTGACGGTGCCGTCGTCGGACTTCGCCTCGGCCCGCAGCTTCAGCGTCGAGAGCGGCACCGCCGCGGCGAGCCGCTCGCGCAGCGCCGCCGGCAGGTTGGTCATCTCGGCGTAGGAGCCCGCCCCGCGCGCCACCCACTCCCAGACCTGGGAGGCGCGATAGGAGGGCTCGCCGCTCTCGGCGAGCGTCTGCTTCAGCAGGGCGCGGTCCACGCCCCCGAGTCTAGGTGGACGGGGGCGTCTGCTGGTCGGGCGGCAGCGGCGGCGGCATCTCCTGCGAGGGCGGCGGCGGCTCGTGGCCGGGAAGCGCCTCGGCTTCCTGGTGCCAGATGTCGTTGAGCGAGACCTGGATGTAGGCCCAGAGGGCGGGCGAGAGCAGCAGGTAGAGGATGATCGCGATCCAGCCGTTGAGCGGGTCCTTGCCGGCCAGGCCGGAGGCCTGCATGACGCGCTTGGTGCCGCGCCAGTAGGTGATCAGCGCCGGGACGATGATCAGGCCGCCCGGGAAGAGCGCCAGCACCGAGTTGGTCGGGTTCTGGCCGAGGTCGTAGCCCTTGGCCTGGCCATAGTCGCGCAGCTCGCGGTTGATCCGGTACCACCAGACCAGGTGGTAGATGCCGAGGGTGACGATCGGCAGCAGGGCGGCCGCCCAGGGGCTGCGGATCTTCACCTCGGACCCGGTGCCGCGGATTTTCATCTCATAGGCCATGCGTGCGCTCCGTTCTGGAGGAGGAGGAAGAGACGGGACGCAGCGACCCTAACCCACGCGGCGGCCGCTATCCACCGGGTTTCCCCGCAGCCTCGACCTCGACGGCAACCCGTTCTCCGGCCGAGGGTCGCCGCTCACTTCAGCGCCTCGCGCAAGGCGGCCGGCTCGATCCCCTCCACGCGCACAACCTTCTCACGCGACTTCTCGCCGCGCACGACGCGCACCCGCGACGGCGCCACGCCGACCCGCTTCGCGATCAGCCTGCACAGCGCCTTGTTGGCCCTGCCCTCGACCGGCGCTGCCGTCACCTTCGCCTGCAGCACCCCGTCCCGCATCCCCGCCAGCTCGTCCCGACTCCCCCGCGGCCGCAGCCGAACGTCTATCTGCGCGTAATTCGCCATCTTCTCCGTTGCTGCAAGCGACGCTGGCAATCCTGGTTCTCGGCGCGGTGATGGTCCTTGGCCTCCGTGCCGTCAACGCAGGCGGCGAGCTCACCGGGGTCGTTTTCGTCCTCGGATCGGCCGCCGCGGGGTTGATCGGCAGCGAGGTGGCGCGTCGCACTGAACCGCCGCGGCGGCGGCGCTGAATCCCAAATCGCCGCGCTACAGTCCGGCAGCGTCGGCGAGGAGGTCGGCCTGGGCGGGGTCGCTGGAGCTGGGGAAGAGGATCAGCTCGTCGCAGCCGGCCGCCTCGTAGGCGGAGAGATACTGCCTGACGGTCTCCGGGTCCTTGGCGGCGGAGCCGGCGATCATGTTCGCGAGCTCCTCGCCCAGCCAGCCGTAGTAGTCGCCGAGGTAGGAGCGGGCGTCCTCCTCGGCGCTGTCGCCGAGCGCGAAGTAGGCGAGCGCCATCACGTGCGGCTCGCCCTCGCGGCCGGCGTCGCTCCAGGCCGCGCGCGCCTGCGTCGCCATCCTGGCGAATTCTTCCGGGCCCGAGCCGGCCGCGATCCAGCCGGCGCCGTGGCGGGCGGCGCGAGCGAACGAGGCCTCCACGCTGCCGCCGAGGATCAACCGCGGAGCGCCCTCGCGCGCCGGGCCGACCTCGTCGCCGTCCCAGACCTCGCGGATCCGCTCGAGCATCTGGTCGAAGCGCCTGCCGCGCCCCTTGGTCTCGAGGCCGCTGATCTCGTAGTCGTCGTCGCGCCCACCGAGCCCGAGGCCGAGCGTGAGGCGGCCGCCGGAGAGCGCGTTGACGCTGAGCGCCTGCTTGGCCAGCTCGACCGCGTTGGTGCGCAGCGGCGCCAGCACCACGGTCGTCGCGAGGCCGATTCGCTCGGTGACCGCGGCGGCCGCCGCCAGCGCCGTGAGCGGCTCGTAGTTGTCGTAGGCGATGCGGTCGATCGTGCCGAGACTGGAGAAGCCACGCGCGTCGGCGCGGCGGGCGAACTCGGTCAGATCCGCGGCGGCGGTGCCGGGAACGGCGTTCGGCAGTCCGATTCCTACTTCCATCCGGGGGCCTCCTCGCTCGAAGTCTTCCCCGGCAACCTACCCAACCGCGGGTTGCGGCCAAACGGACGAGCTCAGCCGTAACGCTCGCCGATCACGGCGCGCAGCTTCGAGCGGTCGTGGCGGGCGTGGACGCGGCGCACCGTGCCCGAGCGCGAGCGCATCACCAGCGACTCGGTGCTGGCGCCGGCGCCGCGGTAGCGCACGCCCTGCAGGACGTCGCCGTCGGTGACGCCGCTGGCGGAGAAGAAGACGTCGTCGCCCGAGCAGAGGTCGTCGGCGGTGAGGATCCGGTCGAGGTCGTAGCCGGCGTCGATCGCGGCGCTGCGCTCCCCGTCGTCGCGCGGCCAGAGCCGGCCGAGCAGCTGGCCGCCCATCGACTTCAGCGCGGCGGCGGAGAGCACGCCCTCCGGCGTGCCGCCGATCCCCCAGAGCAGGTCCACCGGCGAGCGGTCGGAGACGGCCAGCAGCGCGGCCGAGACGTCGCCGTCGGTGATCAGGCGGATGCGCCCGCCGGCCTCGCGCACTTCCTTCATCGCCTCCTCGTGGCGCGGCCGGTCGAGCATCACCACGGTGACGTCGCCGACGCTGCCCCCCTTGCGCTCGGCGATCAGCTTCAGCGTCTCCGGCAGCGGCCGGTCGAGGTCGAGCAGGTCGGCGATCTCCTCCCCGCCCGCCATCTTTTCCATGTAGACGCAGGGACCGGGGTCGAACATCGTGCCGCGCTCGGCGAGCGCGATCACCGCGAGCGCGCTGGGCATCCCGAGCGCGCAGAGCCGCGTCCCCTCCAGCGGGTCGACGGCGATGTCGACCACGGGCGGGCTGCCGTCGCCGATCTGCTCGCCGTTGTAGAGCATCGGCGCCTCGTCCTTCTCGCCCTCGCCGATCACGACGACGCCGTCCATCGCGACCGAGTCGAGCACGAACCGCATCGCGTCGACGGCGGCCTGGTCGGCGGCGATCTTGTCGCCGCGGCCGACCCAGCGGGCGGCCGCCAGCGCCGCCGCCTCGGTCACGCGGACGAGCTCCAGCGCCAGGTTGCGGTCGGGCTTCTGCGGCGAAGTCTCGCTCATCTGGGCCGCACCATATATGGTCGCCGCATGACCCAGAGATGGGGATTGACGCTGCCGCTGCCGGGCACGCCGCTGCACGCGCACGAGGAGCTCGTCAAGCGCGCCGAGGCGGCCGGCTACACCGACCTCTGGAGCGGCGAGACGAACGGGCCGGACGGCTTCACGCCGCTGGCGCTGAGCGCTGCCTGGACCGAGCGGGCGCGGCTGGGAACGGGGATCGTCGGCGTCTTCCAGCGCGGCCCGGCGCTGCTGGCGCAGGAGGCGGCGGCGCTCGCCGATGCCTCGGACGGCCGCTTCGTGCTCGGCATCGGCTCCTCCTCGGACCGCATCGTCGAAGGCTGGAACGGGATCCCCTTCGAGCGCCCGCTGAGCAGGGTGCGCGAGACGCTCGAGTTCCTCCGCGCGGCGCTGGCCGGCGAGCGCACGGAGAGCGGCTTCAAGCTGGAGACGGCGCCGGCGCAGCCGGTGCCGGTCGTGCTCGCGGCGCTGCGCGGCAAGATGCTCGAGCTGGCGATGGAGCGCGCCGACGGCGCCTTCACCAACTTCCTGCCGCTCGGCGGCCTGCCCAAGGTGGCGGCGCAGCTCGAGGGCGCCCCAGACGGCTTCGAGCTGCTCTGTCGCTTCTTCTGCCTGCCGGGTGAGCGCGAGGCGGTCGAGCCGCTGGCGCGCTTCATGTTCGCCTCCTACGTCACCGTCCCCGTCTACGCCGCCTTCTACCGCTGGCTCGGCTACGGCGAGCGGATCGAGGAGATGATCGCGGCCTGGAAGTCCGGCGACCGCCAGGCGGCCGCGGCCGCGGCCCCGTGGGAGCTGATCGAGGAGATGTTCGTCTTCGGCTCGCCCGAGCAGATGCGCGAGCGGCTCGACGCCTTCGTCGCCGGCGGCGTCACCCTGCCGATCGTCACCCCGATCGTCACCCCGGACAAGCTGCCGGAGACGATCGAGTCGCTCGCCCCGTAACCGCTAGTACTCGACCTCCGCACCCAACCCGAAAGAGCGGTCGGCGGCGAGTTCGACGATTTTGTCGACGATCGGCTCGTGCCAGCCTTCCTTCTTCGAGCGGGTCGCGATCGTCTCCACGGCCATCCCGACGCGGTTCGCGGTGGTCGAGGCCAAGCCGCGCAGGACTTCGAAGTCGAACTCGCATTCTTCGCAGATTTCCGCCAGTTCGAGCAGGTAGGAGGTTTCCTGGTATTCCTCGGAGATGACCAGGCCGTGGTGGATCGGATCGTCGTAGACGACCGTCGAGGTGAGGTCGGCGAGCGGGGCCAGCCGCCACTTCGGCTCGGGACCGGAGATTGACGTGTTCTCGCGGTCGATCAGCGCGAAGTTGTCGCCGTGAGCGTCGCCGTTGCCGAGGATGTAGTTGCAGAAGGCGGCGGTGAGCAGGTTGACCACTTCGTCGGGGCGGCTGACGGCGTTGAGCAGGCCGCGCGCTTCCGCCCAGCCGGGCGACTCGTCGCTGCCCTCTTCCGCGCCGACAGGGTCGTCGAGGGCCGGCGCGATGCCAAGCGCCTGGCAGAAGGACTCGCAGTGCAAGCGCCTGACCCCGCCGTTTTCGACCCGGTCGTAGCGCGGCGAGACGAGGCAGCGCCGGCCGCCGATCTCCTCGACCGTCGCTTTGGCGACGGGCAGGCCGGCCTGGCGGAAGACGGTCATGCAGAACATCTCGTTGGCGACGTATTCGGGATATTCGCCGGTCTCGGGCTTGATCACGTGGGTGCTGGGGAGGCCGGCGCGCGGCCAGGCCCAGCGATCGCTCCCCTCCTCGCGGGTCAGGGCGAGCTTGTGGCGCAGGCCGGGAAGGACCGACCGTCGCCGGTTGCCCCGCCCGCTCCCGAGGCCGGCTCCGGGGTGCCTGACCGCTTCCGCGAGCTCGTCCGCGTCGAGCCAGGCGACCGCGTCGGGCTCGGGAGGCCGCGGCGGCTCGCCCTCGGGCAGGAAGCTGACCGCGCCGCTGCAGTCCTGGCCCACCTCGGCGAGCAGCAGGTAGCCGTCGGTCGCGTCGATGCCGAGCTCGCGGCCCAGCCGCTGCCGCCGCGGGCCCGCGGGCAACAGACCCTCGACGTAAGCCCGGGTGGCCTCGGCGCTGTAGGGCTCGGGCCGGGCCGGCAGCGAGTTGCTCAGCAGAGCCCGGCCGGGGCCGACGCGCTCCACCAGCTTGGGGTCGTATGCAAGTCGGTAGTCGTTGTCACCAGCCGGGAACAGGGTGCCCGCGCGCTCCCCGTGCAGGTAGACGTCAAGGGTCAATTTGGTCCTCCTCGATCTTCCTCCGGGTAATACACGATCCAGGACCTTAAACCGATGCCAAGCTCAGTGCGTAATCGCCAGCCGGGTCGGTGAACCAGCCATCGGGCTGCAGGCCGGCCTCGAGGTAGATGCCTTCGAGTCGCTCGCGGGTGAACTTGGAGGAGATCTCGGTCCGCATCTCCTCGCCGGAGGCGAAGCGGACGGTCAGATCGAGCCCGTCGAGGCGGACCGTCTGCTCGGCGAGCGAGCGCAGGCGGATGTCCATGCGCGCCGCGTCGGCGTCGTAGCGGGCAACGTGCTCGAACGCGTCCGGGTCGAAGTCGCCCCCAAGCTCGCGGTTGAGCACGTGCAGGACGTTCTTGTTGAACTCGGCGGTGACTCCCTCCGAGTCGTCGTACGCGGCCTCCAGCCGCTCGCGCTCCTTGACCAGGTCGGTGCCGAGCAGGACCCGGTCGCCCGGCTCGAGCAGGGCGGCCATGCGGCGCAGGAAGTCGCGCCGCGCATCCGGGTAGAGATTGCCGACCGTGCCGCCGAGGAAGGCGACGAGGCGGCCGCCGTCGCCGCTGGGGATCCGCTCGAGATCGTGCTCGAAGTCGCATACCAGGCCGCGGATCGTCAGCCCCGGGTACTCCTCGACGAGGGTCTCCGCGGTCTCGCGCGTGATCTCCTCGGAGATGTCCACGGGTACATAGGTCTCGAGGCAGCCCGCGTCGCCCATCGCGCTCAGCAGGTGGCGGGTCTTGGCCGCCGAGCCGGAGCCGAGCTCGACCAGCATGCCCGGCTTGCCGGCGGCGCCGACGATCTCGGCCGAACGGTGGGCGAGGATCTCGCGCTCGGCGCGGGTCGGGTAGTACTCCGGCAGCTCGGTGATCCGCTCGAAGAGCTGCGAGCCGCGCTCGTCGTAGAAGTACTTCGGCGAGAGCTCCTTCGGCCTGCCGGTGAGGCCGAGGCGGATGTCGCGCGCCATCGCCACGCCACCGTCGGCACGCAGGCGCACCTCGATCTCGATCGGCTCCGCCGCCGCGCCGGGGCTCATGCGGCGTCCTTGGCGCAGCGCAGGCCGGAGAAGATCTGGCGCCGCTGCGGCAGGTCCCAGTTGCGAAAGCTCGCGCGCATCAGGTTGGGGTGGGTCGCCCAGGAACCGCCGCGCAGCACCTTGTACTCGTCGCCGAAGAAGACCTCGGAGTATTCGCGGTAGGGAAAGGCCTCGAAGCCCGGGTAGGCGAGGAAATCCGAGCCGGTCCACTCCCAGACCTGCCCGACGGCGTCCAGGTGGGGCCGGGCGGCCTCCCACTCGTGCTCGGTGGGCAGCCGCTTTCCGGCCCAGCGCGCGTACGCGTCGGCCTCGCCCCAGGAGACGTGGACGACCGGGCGGTCGGGCTCGACCGGGTCACGGCACCCCATCGCCGTGCGGACCCAGCCGGCGTCGCCGTCGCGCTCCCAGTAGAGCGGCGCCTCGGCGCCGCTGTCCTCCAAGTAGGCGATGTACGCGCCGTTGGTCACGGGAGTGCGATCGATCTCGAAGGCGCCGAGCTCGACCGTGTGCCGCGGCCGCTCGTTGTCGTAGGCGAATCCGCTCGCCGCCGCTCCGATCTCGTACGCGCCGCCGGCTACCACGACCATTCCATCGTTTGCTGCGCGTTCGTCGTTTGTCGGGTTGTGCCCGACAAAAGACGAACGATCCGCGAACCCATCGGGCAGCTCGTAGCCCTCGACGAGCTGCAGCAGCTGCAGCATCGTCTCGTTGTGCTGCTGCTCGTGCGCGATCAGCATCTCGTAGACGAAGCCTTCGCGCAGCAGCGGGTCCTCGGCCTCGGCCGAGATCTCGACTTCCTCGAGCACCTCGAGCGCGCGCTCGCGCACGTCGGCGAGGTAGCCGCGCAGCTCGGCGTCGCGCAGGATCGGCAGCTCGTTGCGCCCCCGGCGCGGGTTCTCGATCGCGTCATAGAGGCGGCCGAGGTCGCCGTGGAGGGGCTCGCGCTCGCCGATCGTCTGCACCAGCCAGAGCTCCTCGAAGTTGGCGATGTGGCCGAGGTCCCAGGCGAGCGGGCTGAGGAGCGGCGAGTAGACCCGGTTGAGCTGCGCCTCGTCGAGCGGCTCGATCAACGCGTAGGTGCGGCTGCGCGCCTCCGCAAGCCGGTCCGCGATCGCTTCCTTGCGTCTGGGCTGGGACTGTGCCGTCACCTCGGTGGCGATACTGGAAACAGTAACGATGTCGCGACGGAAGATGTGACGAACCTATAAAACCCGCATCCATGCGGATCGAGGGCAAGGGAGCGATGGTGGCCGGCGGCGCGTCGGGGCTGGGTGAGGCGACGGCGCGGGCGCTGGCCGCGGCCGGCGCGAAGGTCGTGATCGCCGACCTCAACGCCGAGAAGGGCGAGGCGCTGGCCGCGGAGCTGGGTGACGGCGCCGCCTTCGTCGAAGCCGACGTCACCGACGAGGAGGCGGTCGCGGCGGCGGTCGAGCGCGCCGCGAAGGCGGGCGCGGACGGCTTGCGCGTGTCGGTCTGCTGCGCCGGGATCGGCTGGGCCGAGCGGGTCGCCCACAAGCGCGGGCCGCACAACCTCGAATTCTTCTCCAACGTCGTCAAGGTCAACCTGATCGGGACCTTCAACGTGTTGCGTCTGGCCGCGGCCGCGATGGCCGAGAACGAGGCCGACGAGGAGGGCGAGCGCGGCATCTGCGTCAACACCGCCTCGATCGCCGCCTACGACGGGCAGATCGGCCAGATCGCCTACGCCGCCTCGAAGGGCGGGATCGTCAGCATGACCCTGCCGGCCGCGCGCGACATGGCCGCGCGGGGAGTGCGCGTGGTGACGATCGCGCCGGGCCTGTTCGACACGCCGCTGCTGGCGGCGCTGCCCGAGGAGGCGCGCGCGGCGCTCGGCGCCGGCATTCCCTTCCCGCCCCGCCTCGGCCGCCCGGCCGAATACGCGCAGCTGGTCGAGCAGATCGTCGCCAACCCGATGCTCAACGGCGAGACGATCCGCCTCGACGGCGCCCTCCGCATGCCGCCGAAGTAGTCAGTCCGTGCCGGTCGCCTCGGGGTCGCGCCAGACCCGCTTGCGCCAGGGCGGGCTGATCGCGAAGCGGTAGGCATCGCCTTCGTCAGCGGCGATCGGCTCGAGCGGGACGAGGTGGACGCGGCGGCCGGGGACGATGCGATCGATCCGGCCCAGGTAGCCGTTCGCGTTGCCGGCGTGGCTGCCGCCGGAGACGAGCAGCAGCCGCGTCTCCGGCCCCCAGCCGTTGCGCGGCCGCGCGCCGACCGCTTCGGCCGCTTCGCGCAGCGGATCCGAACCCAGGTCGGAGCCGGCGTTGGCGACGCTCTGCTCGTGGTTGTACCCGTGGTGCGAGGAGGCGCGCTCGTCGACCGAGCCGTCCGACCGGATCCGCAGCTGCACCCCCTCCCAATCGTCGCGGTGGTAGCCCTCGTCCTCGGCGACCGGGACCCCCCGCAGGGTGGCCGAGTCGGCGTAATAGAGCCAGTACTGGAGGTACAGGTAGCCTGCACGCGGGCCGGAGCAGGCCGGCGTGGCCGCGCCTTCCTCAGCCGCGCCTTCCGGCTCATCGCGGCAGTCGACCACGTGCACGAAGGCCGTGACGTGCTCCCCCTCGTCCGTCCGATGAACGAGCCCGCGTGGCGTCCCGTCGCCGCAGGCGGTCGCCCGGCAGCGCCGGAAGTCGATCGGCAGCGCCTTCGACCCGCGCTCGAGCATGATCGTCGGCATGTGCCGCCGCACCAGCCTCCCCACTTCGTCTCCGTAGGTCGCGATCAGCGTCGGCTCGTCCCCGCACCCGTCCGCCATCGCCACCGCGCAGAGCATCCGCGAAGCCACCGCCCGCGCCACCCCCGTCCCCGGCACCCGCACCCCGGCTGCGAGCAGCCCCACCAACAGAAGCGCGACAACCGTCACGACGCCAACCCACTCCACGGTGGTCTGTCCGCGCTCATCCATGCCCTACCAAGGGCTCAGAGCGTCAATCTCTCCCCCCTTCGAGCGGGGGTATCCCGGTAGGGCCGGAACGTCTTGTACCTTTTTGTCGACTGCCCCGGGCGACAGCCCTACCCCAAACCTTCAAAAAGGTTAAGTGGAGGCCCTGCCGGGATACCCCCGCTTACAGCTCGCCGATCTCGGCGGCTATTTCGCCGGCGGCGGCTTTGGCGTCGGCGAAGAGCATCGAGGTGTTCGGTTCGTAGAAGAGGTCGTTGTCGATGCCGGCGAAGCCGGGGCTGAGCGAGCGCTTGATCACGATCACCTGCTGGGCCTCGGAGACTTCGATGATCGGCATGCCGGCGATCGGGCTGTCGGGGTCGTTCTTCGCCGCCGGGTTGGTGACGTCGTTGGCGCCGACGACCACCGCCACATCGGTGCGCGGCATTTCCGGGTTGATCTCCTCCATCTCCCTGAGCTGCTCGTAGGGCACGTCGGCCTCGGCGAGGAGGACGTTCATGTGGCCGGGCATGCGGCCGGCGACCGGGTGGATCGCGTAGTTGACCGTGACGCCGCGCTTCTCCAGCGCGTCCGCGACCTCTTTGATCGCGTGCTGGGCCTGGGCGACGGCGAGCCCGTAGCCGGGCACGATCGTGACCGTGTCGGCGTAGGCGAGCTTGATCGCCGCGTCCTGGGCGCCGATCGCGGTGTGCGGGCGTTCCTCGCCGTCGCCACCGCCGCCGCCCGCCGGGGCGCCGCCGAAGCCGGCGAAGAGGATGTTGGCGACCGAGCGGTTCATCGCCGTCGCCATCTCCATCGTCAGGATCGTTCCCGACGATCCGACCAGGGTGCCGGCGACGATCAGCGCGACGTTGTCGAGGGCGAACCCGGCCGCCGCCGCGGAGAGGCCGGTGAAGGCGTTGAGCAGCGAGATCACGACCGGCATGTCGGCGCCGCCGATCGGCAGCACGACGAGGTTGCCGAGCAGCGCCGCGGCGACCAGGACGCCGATGAAGATCGCTTCCGAGGGGTCGCCGTTGTTGAGCGCGATGTTGACGCAGGCGGCGACGATCGCGATCAGCAGCACGGCGTTGACCACCTGCTGGCCGGGGACCGCGAGTGGCCGCGTCGGGATCAGGTCCTGGAGCTTGGCGAAGGCGATGTTGGAGCCCCAGAAGGAGACCGAGCCGACGACTGCGGCGAAGAGCACCGGGATCAGCGTGTCGAGCGGGATGTCCTCGCCGAGCGAGATCCCGTGGCGGATCTCCGACCAGGCGATCAGCGCCACGGCGCCGCCGCCGACGCCGTTGTAGAGCGCGACCATCTGCGGCATCGAGGTCATCTGCACGCGGATCGAGGCGATCACGCCGATCGCCGAGCCGACGCCGAGGCCGATCGCGATCAGCCCCCAGTTGCCGATCCCGTCGAGCAGCAGCGTGGTGACCACGGCGACCGCCATGCCGGCGGCGGCGATCATGTTGCCGCGTTTGGCGGTGGTCGGGTGGGTCCCCTGTTTGATCCCGATGATGAACATCGAGAAGGCGACGATGTACAGGGCCGTGGCGGCGTCGCCGCCCGGCTTCAGCACGGCCTCGACCATCAGGAGCCGCCCTCCCCGTCGCCTTTCGGCTTCGGCTTTTTGGAGAACATGCCGAGCATCCGGTCGGTGACCATGAAGCCGCCGACGATGTTGATCGCGCCGAAGGCGATCGCGATCGTGCCGATGATGTACTCGAGCGGGTCGTTCGCGTAGCCGACGACGATCAGGCCGCCGAGCATGACGATGCCGTGGATCGCGTTGGTCTGCGACATCAGCGGCGTGTGCAGGGTGGTCGGCACCTTCGAGATCACCTCGAAGCCGACGAAGACGGCGAGGACGAAGATCGTGATCTCGGTGAAGAGGCTCATCGCTACTTCGCCGCCCTCTCGTTGCGGATCTCGCCGCCGTGGGTGATGCAGGCGGCATCGAGGATGTCGTCCTCGAAGTCGACGCCGACCGAGCCCTGATCGTCGATCAGCAGCCCGAGCAGGTTCTCGAGGTTCTTCGCGTAGAGCTGCGAGGCGGGGACCGGCATCTCGCTCGCCAGGTTGCGCGGGCCGACGACCTTGACGCCGCCCTCCTCGACCGTGCGGCCGGCCTCGGTCAGCTCGCAGTTGCCGCCGGCCTCGGCGGCGAGGTCGATGATCACCGAACCCGGTTCCATCTTGCGCACCGCGTCGGCGGTGATCAGCAGCGGCGCCGGGCGACCCGGGATCGCGGCGGTGGTGACGATCACATCCTGCTTGGCGGCGTTCTCGCCGATCGCCTCGACCACCTTTTCGTTCTCCTCGTCGGTCAGCGGCCGGGCGTAGCCGCCCTCGCCTTCCGCGTCGGGGATGAAGTCGAGTTCGAGCGGCCGCCCGCCGAGCGAGGCGATCTGCTCCCAGGCGGCGCGGCGGATGTCGAAGCCGGTGACGATCGCGCCCAGCCGCTTCGCCGTGGCGACCGCCTGCAGGCCGGCGACGCCGGCGCCGAGGACGAGCACCTTGGCCGGCGGCACGGTGCCGGCGGCCGTGGTCATCATGCCGAAGAAGCGGCCCGACTCGCGGGCGGCGATCAGCATCGCCGCGTAGCCGCCGGCGGCGGCCTGCGAGGACAGCGCGTCCATCGCCTGCGCCCGCGTCGTCCGCGGAATCGCCTCCATCGCGAAGCTGGTCACGCCGGCACCCGCGAGCGCCCTGTTGGTCTCGGCCGCCGTCCAGGGCGAGAGGTGGCCGATCAGGAGCTGGTTCGAGCTGAGCTTGCCGATCTGCTCGGCGGTGGGGGCGGCGACGCGGAGGACGACATCGGCCCCCCAGGCGACGTCGGGGTCGACGACCTCGGCGCCCGCCTCCTCGTACTGGGAGTCGGGATGGCCGGCCGCGTCGCCGGCGCCGCGCTCGACGAGCACGTCCACATGCTCGTTCTTCTTCAGCGATTTGACGATGTCAGGGACGAGCGCGACCCGGCGCTCCCCCTCGGCGGTCTCTTTCGGCACTCCGATCTTCATGACGTGCGGCGGGGGACCTTATGACAACCGGCTAGGCCGGTGCATCGACGCCCGCAAGGGACGCCAGTCGCTCCAGGGTGTGCAGCTGCTGGTCGCGCTCGACGTGGACCGGCGAGACGATCAGGCGGTCGATGCCGGCGCCGCGGAAGCGCTCGATCCGCTCCGCCACCTCGGCCTCGCTGCCGACCAGCGAGGTCGCCTCGACGATCTCGTCGGGCATCGCCTCGAAGGCGCCGCCCCTGTCGCCGTCCTGGAAGCGGCGCTGGACCTCGTCGGCGACCTCGCCGAAGCCGAAGCGGTGCGCCAGGTCGACGTAGAAGTTGGTCTTGCGGCTGCCCATGCCGCCGAAGTAGAGGACGAGGCCGGCCTTGACCACGCTCTTGGCCGCCTCCAGGTCGCCGTCGATGGCGACCTGCAGCGAGGGGCTGACCTCGAGGTCGGAGCGCTGCCGGCCGCCCTTGGCGAAGCCGGCCTCGAGGTGCTCGCCCCAGGTCTGCTCGAAGGCGTCGACGGAGAAGAAGATCGGGATCCAGCCATCGCAGATCTCTGCCGCCATCTCCACCGATTTGCGCCCGATCGCGCCGACGAAGACGGGGATCTGCGAGCGCTCGGGGTGGAAGTTGAGCTTCAGCGGCTTGCCCTCGCCGTCGGGCAGCGGCAGCTGGTAATGGGCGCCCTGGTGGTCGACCTTGTGCTCGCGGGCGACGATCTCGCGCACGACTTCGATGTACTCGCGGGTGCGGCCCCAGGGCTTCGCGTAGGGCACCCCGTACCAGCCTTCGGAGACCTGCGGGCCGGACGGCCCGAAGCCGAAGAGGAAGCGGCCGCCGGAGAGCTTGTCGATCGTCGCCCCGGCCATCGCCGCCGCCGCGGGCGGCCGCGCGGGCACCTGCATGATCGCCGCGCCGAGCTTGATCGTCTTCGTCTGCGGCGCCAGCCAGGCGAGCACGCTGACCACGTCGGAGCCGTAGGACTCGGCCGCCCAGACCGACTCGAACCCCGCTGCCTCGGCGGCGTTGACGACCTCGACCGCGTCCTCGCCGGCCGGGCCGATCCCCCAGTAGCCGAGATTGAGTCCGAGCTTGAGCGACATCCGCCCCGAACCCTATTGAATGTGACCTCAGATGGCCGCCACCGCCGCCGACACCCCGGACGCCGCCGAGCGCGGCCTGAGCAGCGCCGAGGCGGCGAAGCGGCTGCGCAAGCTGGGGCCGCCGCCGGACACCTCCTCGCGCTCGGTCTCGAGCATCGTCGCCGGCAACGTCTTCACGCTCTTCAACCTGATCATCGGCGTCTTCTTCGTCCTCGTCCTCTCCCTGGGCCTGATCGCCGACGCTGCCTTCGGCCTGATCGCGATCGTCAACTCCTACATCGGCATCCGCCAGGAGCTGAAGGCGAAGAAGACCCTGGACGAGCTGGCGGTGCTCGTCGCCCCCCACGCCAGGGTCGTCCGCGACGACACCGTGGTCAGCCTGCTGGCGGAGGAGATCGTGCCCGGCGACGTGGTCGCGATCGAGCCCGGCGACCAGCTCGTCGCCGACGGCGAAGTCGTCGCCAGCCGCGGCATGACGCTGGACGAGTCGATGCTGACCGGCGAGGCCGACGGGGTCGCCAAGGACGCCGGCGACCGCGCCCTCTCGGGCTCCTTCTGCATCTCCGGCTCCGGCCGCTACCGGGTCGACGCGGTGCGCGAGCAGAGCTACGCCGGCAAGCTCGCCGGCGAGGCGAAGGCGTTCCGCCACCCGCCCTCGCCGCTGCAGGGCGAGGTCAACCGGGTGATCGTCGCGACCACCTGGGCGATGCTGCCGCTCGCGGTCCTGCTGCTGCTGACCTTCCAGCTGCGCAGCACCGACCTGATCGACGCCGCGCAGACGGCGACCGCCGGCCTGGTGACGCTGATCCCCGAGGGGATGGTGCTGCTGATGAGCGTCACCTTCGCCGTCGCGGCGGTGCGCCTGGCGCGCCGCGACACCCTGGTCCAGCAGATGAGCGCGACCGAGAGCCTCGCCGCGGTCGACACGATCTGCGTCGACAAGACCGGCACGCTGACCGACGGGCAGCTGCGCCTGCTCGGGGTCGAGGTCGCCGAGGGGGCCGACCCGGACGAGGCGACGGCGGCGCTCGGCCGCTTCGCCGCCAGCGCCGGCGATCGCAACCGCACGCTGGAGACCGTCGCCGAGGCCTTCCCGGCACAGCCGCAGCGGGTCGGCGGCGAAGTCCCCTTCTCCTCGAGATGGAAGTGGTCGGGGCTGCGGATCGGCGGCGTCAGCTATGTGCTCGGCGCGCCCGACGTCCTCGCCGAGAGCGGCGCCCTGGCGCTGCCGCCGGGACTGGCGCGCAAGCTGGAGCAGGAGACGGGCGCCGGGCGGCGCGTCGTCGCCTTCGCCCAGTCGGCCGAGGCGCTGCCCGACGATCCCGCGCACACGCCGCCGCCGCGGCTGACGCCGGTCGCGCTGGTCGTGCTCGAGGAGACGCTGCGCGCCGACGCCGCCGCGACGATCGCCCTGATCCGCGAGGAAGACGTCGACCTGAAGCTGATCTCCGGCGACGCGCGGGCGACGGTGACGGCGGTCGCCTACGCGGTCGGGGTGCCGGCCGACGCGGGCGTGATCGAGGGCTCGGAGCTGCCCGAGGACCCCGAGCAGCTCGCGGCCGCGGCCCAGCGCAACACGATCTTCTGCCGGATCGCGCCCGAGCAGAAGCGGGCGCTGGTCGAGGCGCTGCGGGCCTCCGGCCGCTACACGGCGATGATCGGCGACGGGGTCAACGACGTGCCGGCGCTGAAGCAGGCGCGGCTGGCGGTGGCGATGGGCTCGGGCGCGCAGGTGACCAAGGGGATCGCCGACGTCGTCCTGCTCAAAGACCAGTTCGCGCGATTGCCGGAGGCGGTCGCCGAGGGGCGGCGGATCGCCCGCAACATCCACCGGCTCGGCCGCCTCTACCTCACCAAGAGCGTGTATGCGGCGGCGCTGATCGTGCTCGTCGCGGTGCCCGGCTGGGCCTTCCCCTTCCTCCCCCGCCACCTCACCCTCGCCGCCTTCCTGACGATCGGCGTGCCCTCCTTCGTGCTCGCCCTGGCGCCCTCGGACGGGCCGCTGTACCGCGGCCGCCTGCTGCGCGCGCTGGCCGCCTTCGCGGTGCCGGCGGGCCTGGCGACGGCGCTCGGCTCGATCCTCTGCTTCTTCCTCGTCGACACCGTCTTCGGCGGCTCGCTCGAGGAGGGCCGGACCGCGGCGACGACGACGCTGATCGTGCTCGGCCTCGCCTTCGTCCTGCTGCTCGAGCGCGGCCCCGGCCGCGAGCACATCGCGATCCAGAGCTACATGCTGGCGATGGTCGCCGGCCTCGGCGCGCTCTTCGCCCTGATCCTCGCCGCCGCCCCCGTGCGCGACTTCTTCGAAATGGCCCTGCTCACCGCCAGCCAGTGGTTCCTGGCGCTGCTCTGCGCCGCGGCAGGGTTGACGATCGCCAGCATCCTCTGGCGCCTGCCCTACATAGAAGGGCTCGAAGCCCCGGGCTACGAACCGGTCCCAGGCAGCGACTGAACCCTTTACCACCGATTTCGTGGGTCAAGTGACCACTCGCGCACCGGGACTCACGGCACGTCCGGGCGGTGGACGGTTTCGAGATCGCGCCCCGGGAACGGACAAGGGTCGGTGCTGCGCTCGTAGTCGCCCAACGCGCCGGGGACGAGGCCGGCGAAGGCTTCGCGGACGCCCTGGGCGTAATCGCGGCTGACGAAGGTGTCGCCGTCGGCGGCGCCCTGGCGACAGCGCTCGCGCGCCTCGGCGAGCCCGAGGTAGGCGAAGACCCGGGGTGAGTCGGGCAGCGGCGCGGCGGCGCGGTCGGGCTCGAAGGCGGCGGTCAGCTCGACCCGCTCGTAGTTGACCTCGCGCGCGTCGAGCGCCTCGAGCCGCTCGCGGTCGACCGGCAGGGCGAGGCCGTTGACCGCCGACCCTGGGTGCTCGTAGAGGTCGAGGTAGGCGACCCGGATGCGCGGTCGCTCGCCCGTCGCCCGATCGAGGAAGTGCTTGACCGCGTCGCCCCCCTCCCAGTTGTTCATCGCCACGCCCCAGCGGCGGCGAAAACCGCGCAGGCGGCCGGCGACCGCAGCCGGCTCGGACACGGCGACGAGAGATGCATAGCCGAAGACGAAATCCATGATCAACACCCTGAGGGTGACTGACCAAGCAGGTCAAGGACGCAGGAAGGCCGACGAGGGGAGCGCACTCCAGTGCGTGACCCGAAGGCGGCCGACCGAGGACGCCGAGATGCGCCGGTCAGACGCCCTCAGGAGGCAGCACGAACTGGCTGACTATGAGGTTCGCCGCGAGGCGCGGCTCGGCGCCCTCGCGGCGGCGCTCCATCCGCACCTCGATCACGACCGTGCTCTTGCCGGCGTGCAGCGGCTCGCCGACGGCGACGATCTCGTCGCCGAGCACGCCGGCGGCGAAGACGTTCAGCTTCAGCTCGATCGTGGTGAAGTTGTGGCCGGCGGGGATGCTGCGGAAGGTCGACCAGGCGGCGACCGTGTCGCCGAGCGCCGTCCAGACGCCGCCGTGGACGAAGCCGCCCGGGTGCAGGTGCCGCTCGTCGACGACGATCCGCCCGCGCGCGTGCGAGTCCTCGATCTCCAGCGGCTCGATCCCAAGGTCGCCCGGAAAGCTCCCCGGCAGGAAATTCCGCACCGAGTCCGGCGTGATCAAGGAACTCGGGTGTGGTGCGTCGTTCATCGCGGCGCCACCCTACCGTGAGCCTCTCTACTGCACCCCCGAGCCACCGAGACCGAAATCACCGAACGGCCGGTCGCGTTCCTCGACCGCCTGCTTGAAGCCGCCCGCGGCGGCACGGCGGACGAACTCGTGGCCCTCCTCGGTGTGGCGGGCGACGCCGTCGAAGAAGGTGCCGAGCAGCTGGGTCTGCTGCAGGCCCTGCGAGTAGAGCGACTGGTTGACCAGCATCTTCATCATCACCAGCTGGTTGACCGGCAGGCGGGCGACGCGCTCGAGCAGCGCCTCGAAGCGCTCGTCGAGCTCCGCCGGCGGCGCCGCCTCGGTCGCCAGCCCCCACTCAGCCGCCTGCTCGCCGCTCAGCGAGTCACCGGTCAGCAGCAGGCGCTTGGCTCGCATCGGACCCAGCCGCGCCGCCCACAGCGCCGTCGTCGGCGAGCCCCAGACGCGCGCCGGTGGGTAGCCGATCTTCGCGTCGGCGCCGATCACGAGCAGGTCCGAGCAGAGCGCCATGTCGGTGCCGCCGGCGACGCAGTAGCCGTGCACCTTGCAGACCACCGGCTTCTCGGAGTGGAAGAGCGACATGAAGCCGCGCACGTTGCGCCACATGAACTGGAAGTCGGTGACCGGGTCCCAGTTCGACTCGGGCGCGTGGTTGGCGCCGATCACCGCCGGGTCGAGCGGCGAGCCCGGCGGCGCCTCGAACCCCTCCCCCAGGTCCCCCATGTCGCCCTCGGCCGAGGCGATCAGGTCGTAGCCGCCGCAGAAGCCCGTGCCGGCGCCCGCCAGGGCGATGACGTGAACCTCGGGATCGAGGTTCGCCCGCTCGACGCAGGCCGCGATCTCAACCGGCATCCGCGGCACGATCCCGTTGCCGCGCTCGGGCCGGTTCAGGGTGATGCGAGCGACCCGATCGCCGGCCTCATAGGTCAGCGTCTCGAGTCGCCCGTTCATCCCTACCTCAGTTCATCCTCTCAACCACCATCGCCTTGCCCTGCCCGCCGGCGACGCACATCGTCTCGATGCCGACCTGGTGGTCGTCGGTCTCCATCACGTTGAGCAGGGTGCTCATGATGCGGGCGCCGGTCATCCCGAAGGGGTGGCCGAGGGCGATCGCGCCGCCGTGCGTGTTGAGCTTCTCCAGCGGGATGTCGCACTCGTCCAT
>Ga0210111_1000041_pt1 | contig 28030 bp, 30 predicted proteins | sample China_Galinas_PW_6_FD_185520 | JGI IMG/M metagenome (GOLD analysis project Ga0210111, IMG submission 185520) | Wetland microbial communities from San Francisco Bay, California, USA, that impact long-term carbon sequestration - China_Galinas_PWC_D2... | ecosystem: Environmental > Aquatic > Marine... | reverse complement strand
CGTTGTCGGCGATCACGGCCGGGTTGCGGGGGTCGTCCTCGGGGATCCCCGCCTCGACCTTGCCGACCAGGTCGGCGCCGACGTCGGCGGCCTTGGTGAAGATGCCGCCGCCGAGCCGGGCGAAGACGGAGATCAGCGAGCCGCCGAAGCCGAGCCCGACGAGCGCGTCGACGGCCTCCTTGTCGCTCGAGCCGGTGATCACGAGCAGGCCGAAGTAGCCGGCGACGCCGAACAGCGCCAGGCCGACGACGAGCAGGCCGGTGACCGAGCCGCCCTTGAAGGCGACGTCGAGCGCCGGCGGCACGCCGCCGCGGGCGGCCTCGGCGACGCGGGCGTTGGCCCGCACCGAGAGGTTCATGCCGATGAAGCCGGCCGCACCGGAGAGGGCGCCGCCGAGCACGAAGCCGAGCGCCGTCTTGTAGTCCTGCAGGATCCAGAGCAGGATCGCGACCGGCACCGCGACCGCGGCGATGATCGTGTACTGGCGCCGCAGGTAGGCGCTGGCGCCTTCCTGCACGGCGCCGGAGATCTCCTGCATCCGGTCGTTGCCGGGCGAGCGCGCCAGCAGCCGCTGGGTTATGACAAGTCCATAGACAACCGCCGCGCCGGCGCATACGAGCGCGACCACGACTCCGTATTCGGTCAGAAAGCTGGTCAAGTTCGATTCCTCCGTCGTTTTAAGCGGCGCGGGAGTCTATAAGGGGCCGCGGATACCGCGTTTTCAGCCCTGGGCCGTCTGTTTCGCGGCTTTGTAGGTGCGGTGGGTTTCCTTCACCGCGTCGCGGTAGATGTCCTCCATCGCCACCCCCGCGTCGAGCGACTCGCGGGCGCGCTGGGCGCCGTTGCGCTCGGGAAGCCGCGGATCGATGCCGAGCGCCTCGCGCGCGGGCGCCGTCCACTCCAGCAGGCCCTCGAGCGCCGCCCGCGCCTCGACCTCCACCCCGCGCCGGAAATCGATCATGTGGCCGCTCATCCCGTGGCGGATCGCCCGCCAGAGGTTCTCCTCGATCTCGCGGTCGCGCAGCGGCGCTCCGGCACCGTCGTAGCCGTGCTCGTCGTAGTCGAGCGCCGCCTGGGCGATGCAGGCGGCGATCAACCCCGCCAGGCCGAAGGACTCCTCGCCACGCGTCTGCGCGTCGCAGACCCGCACCTCGACCGTGCCGAACTGATGGTGGGGACGCACGCTCCACCACAGCTGCGTCGACTCGACCACGGTCCCGGTCCGCTGCAGCGTCGCGACGAAGTCCGCGTAGCTGTTCCAGTCGCCGAACGGGCTCGGCACCCCGCAGCGGGGGAAGGTCCGCGTGAAGATCTCGGTGCGCACGGTGTGCAGGCCGGTGTCGTGGCGATCGAGGAAGGGCGAGTTGGCGGAGACGGCCAGCAGCAGCGGCAGCAGCTCGCGCAGCCAGTCGCAAACGGCGATCGCCCGGTCGGCCCCGCGCACGCCCATGTGCACGTGCAGGCTCCAGGTGTTGTTGCGCTGCGCGACCCAGCCCAGTTCGTGGCGCAGCCGGTTGTAGTGGGGGGTGTCGATGATCCGCTGGTCGAGGTAGCTCGCCCAGGGATGGGTGCCCATCGCCGCCAGGCCCAGACCCATCCCCTCGACCAGCTCGAAGAGCCGCGCCCGCCGCTCGCGCTGGGCGTCCATCGCCGTGGCGAAGTCGGTGCAGCGCCCCGAGCGGATCTCGATCTCCGAGGCGATCAGCTCGCCCGCCGCCGATCCGGCCAGGACCTCGTCCTCCTGGCAGGCGGCGTAGACGTCCTCGAAACGGTGCTCGAGCTCCAGCGTCGCCGGGTCGACGATCGCGAACTCCTCCTCGAGGCCGATCGTGAAGTCGGTCGAGGACTCGAATCTCTCCCGAGCCAGATCGAGGTCCATCTGGCTAGGTCAAGTAGAAATACAGCGCGTAGAGCAGGTCGACGGCGGGGCTGGACGTGTGCACCGTGACCTCCGGCGGCACCTGCAGCAGCTGCTCGGAGTAGTTGAAGATGATCTTCACCCCGGCCTCGACCAGGCGATCGGCGACGGCCTGGGCGGCACCGGGCGGCACCGCGAGCACGCCGACGACGATCTCCTGCTCGGCGACGACCGACTCGAGCTCGGCGAAGTCGCGCACGGCGAGCTTGCCGACCTGTGTGCCGACCACCTCGGGGTTGATGTCGAACATCGCGACGACCTCGAAGCCGTGGTCGGCGAAGATGTCGGAGCTGGCGATCGCCTGGCCGAGGTTGCCGGCGCCGAAGAGGGCGATGTTGTGCTGACCGGAGGTGCGCAGGATCTTGCGGATCTCGGCGACCAGCGACTCGACGTTGTAGCCGACGCCGCGCTTGCCGAACTTGCCGAAGCCGGAGAGATCGCGGCGGATCTGCGTCGGGTTGATGTGGGTGTAGTCGGAGAGTTCCTGCGAGGAGATCGTCTCGTGGCCCATCTTGCGCGCCTGCGTCAGCACCTGCAGGTAGCGCGAGAGGCGCGCCGCGACGCCGAGCGAGAGGCGCTCGCCGTCGGCGATCAGCGCCCCTGGCACCTCAAGATCCTCCACCGCCGGGTCGATCATCGGCCCCCACAGTATCGAGCCGCGCACGAACGGAGGTTTGGTCGAGGACCAGCTCGGAGACGACCTCGCCGTTCAGCTCGAGCACCGGAATGCGCTCGAGCATCGCCCGCAGCAGGCCCTCGTCGCTCTCGATGTCGACCTCGTGCAGCTCGAAGGCGTAGCCCTCGTCGTGCAGGGCGACGAGCTCTTCCAGCGCCTGCTCGCAGAGGTGGCAGCCCGGGCGCGTGTAGAGAACCAGTTGCGCGGTCATGCCGGGATCGGCGGCCGGCTGCTGGCGAAGGCGTCGTAGGCGAGGTACTCCGGGTACGGGAGTGATGGGGCGAAGCGCGCCGCCGAGGCGATCATCGCGGCGTTGTCGGTGCAGAGCCGCAGCGCCACCAGCTTCAGCCGCAGGCCGCGCTCCTCGCAGAGCGCCGCGACGGCCTCGCGCAGCGGCCCGTTGGCGGCGACCCCGCCGCCCAGCGCGACCGCCTCCCACTCGCCGCGCTTCAGGGCGCGCTTCAGTTTCGCCGTCAGCTGCCCGACCGCCGCCGCCTGGAAGCTGGCGGCGAGGTCGGCGCGCCGCTCGGCGACACCCTCGGGGCCGAGGTCGCGGCAGAGGTAGACCAGCGCCGTCTTCAGGCCGCTGAAGCTGAAGTCGAGACCCGGGTCGCGGGCCATCGCCACCGGCAGCTCGAACGCCTCCGGGTCGCCGCTCTCGGCCAGCCGCTGCAGCGCCGGGCCGCCGGGGAAGCCAAGGCCGAGCAGGCGGGCGACCTTGTCGAAGGCCTCGCCGGCGGCGTCGTCGAGCGTCTGCCCGAGGACCTCGTGGCCGGCGTGGTCGCGGACCCCCGCCAGCAGCGTGTGGCCACCGCTGGCGAGGAGGCAGAGGAAGGGCGGCTCGAGCGGCTCGGGCGCGAGGAAGTTGGCGGCGACGTGTCCCTGCAGGTGATCGACCGGGACCAGCGGCAGGCGCCGCGCCGCCGCGATCGCCTTCGCGGTGGACAACCCCACCAACAGGGCCCCGATCAAACCCGGTCCCGCGGTCACCGCCACGGCGCCGATCTCATCCAACGAGACTTCCGCCTCCGCCAGCGCAGTTCGCACCACCGGCACCCCCAACTCCAGGTGATGCCTGGAGGCGACCTCCGGAACAATCCCTCCAAACTTGGCATGTGCCTCGTCCTGTGAGGAAATGACATTGGAGAGGATTTGCGCGCCGTCGACGACCGCGGCGCAGGTGTCGTCGCAGGAGGTCTCGATCGCGAGGATCATCGGTCGGGCCAACCCCTCAGTCGAGCCACATGATCAGGGCGTCCTCGCCGTTGTCCTGGTAGTAGCGCGGACGCACGCCGGCCGAGCGGAAGCCGAGCTTCTCGTACATCGCGATCGCGTCGCGGTTGGAGACACGCACCTCGAGCGTGAACGGGAGCTCGCGGCCGGCCTCCTCGAGCAGCCGCGCGATCAGGCCGCTGGCGATGCCGCGCCGCCGCCGCTCCGGCGCGACCGCGACGTTCATCACGTGCCAGACGCGCTCGTAGCGCGAGCAGACGAGGTAGCCGAGCAGCTCGTCGCCGGCCGTCGCGGCGAGGCAGACGCCCGACGGCTTGGAGAGCTCGAGCACGAACATCGCCAGCGACCAGGGCGCCGGGAAGGAGCGCCGCTCGATCGAGATCACCGCCGGCAGGTCGCTGTAGGCGAGCCGGCGCACCAGCCGCTCGTCGCTCAGCTCACTCGGCCGCTTGGAGAGGATCTCGCTCACGCCACCGTTCCGCGTCGGGGGGTCTCAGGTAGATCGGGGCGATCGAGTCCGATTCGTCCTCGTCCGTCCCCGCGGCCGCAAGCGCGCAGATGTGCCGCGCGGCGATGCGGTGGACGGGGTCGGCGTCGTCGGCTATCTCAACCGCCTCGCTCGTCAAATGCTGACGAAATCGTACCGCGCCCGAACCGCCGCACAGCGCCGCCCGCGGCAACTCGGCGAGCTCGGCGCCGAGCTGCTCGGGCGAGCTCAGCCGCGGCCCCCAGGTCCGCTCTCCGCCGGGCGCGTAGAGCGACGCCGCGACCTCGCCGCGGCGCGCGTCGAGCACGGCGAGCCGCGCCCGGCCCCCGGCCACCTCGCCCAGCCCTCGCGCGAGCGCGTCGAGCGTGCCGACGCCGCTCAGCGGCAGCCCCCGGCTCAGGCCCAGCGCCCGCGCCGTCGCCAGGCCGACCCGCAGCCCGGTGAACGAGCCGGGGCCGACACCGACCGCGATCCGACCGACGCCGGCCCAGCCGCCGGCGGCGTCCGCGGCCCGCTCGATCTCCTCGAGCAGGGCCGTCGTATGCTGCGGCCCGCCCTTCTCGGGGAGGCCGCGCAGGGCCTCGTGGAGCGGCTCCCCGCCGCGCGTCGCGGCGACCGCCGTGTCGGCGGTGGCGGTGTCGAAGCCGACGACCGCCGCCGCGGGATCAGTTGCCGCCGCGCTTATGGCTGCGCTCGGGGACGAAGAAGTAGAAGAGCCCGACCCGCTCGCCCTGCACGAACCAGGTCACCTTGTGCTTGCCGGGGATGTTGGAGGTGATCTTGTTGACGTAGAGCGTGCCCTTTTTCGCTTCCTGCTTGGGCGCGCAGAGGTTTTTCTTGGTCGGGAATTTGACGCAGACGGTGTAGAAGACATCGCCCAGGTTGCTGCGGAAGAAGGCGCCCTTCTTGCGCGGCTTCTGGCAGATGTGGGACGGCTTCGCCTTCTGCGAGAGACCGCAAGCGACGTAGTGCCTGAAGGCGGCTCGCTTCGCCGTGGCGGGCGAGGCACTGGCCAGCAGCGCGACCCCCAGCGCGATCGCGGTCAGCGTCTTCAGTCCCTTCATCTGGCCAGATCCTCCTTCGGTTTGCGTGAGCGGGCGATGCTACAGAGAGCGATCCCCGCGACTTCCACTCCCGAAACACGCCTATCCGGGCGCCGATGCGCCCTCGGGGCGGCGCAGCTCGATTTTCCTCCGCCGCTGGTCGAGATGGGCGATGCGCACCTCCCAGACGCGGCGACCGGCGAGCTGCGGCACGGCCGGCGCCGGCCACTCGACGAAGCCGACCGAGGCCGGGTCGAGATAGTCGTCGAGCAGCGCCGGGTCCTCGTCGCCGAGGCCGCCGAGGCGGTAGAGGTCGAGATGGGACACGGGCACGCGGCCGCCGTAGCGCTGCCCGATCGTGAAGGTCGGCGAGGTGACCGGGCCCTCGACGCCGAGCGCCCGGCAGGCGCCGCGGATCAGCGTCGTCTTGCCGGCGCCAAGATCGCCGCTGACGACGACCACGTCGCCGGGGGCGAGGTCGGCGGCGATCCTCGCCCCGACGGCTTCGGTCTCGGCGGTCGAGCCGCTCTCGCGCGCCTCCATCGCGCTCAGCCGAAGAAGTCGAGCTGGTCGGCCGGGTCCTCCGCCGGCTGCGCCGCGGCCTGCTCGACCGCCTCGACCTCCTCCTCCAGCTCCTCGCCGGTCGCTGGTGGCGGGCCCGCGATCAACTTCGGCAGCAGCTCGAAGTCGGCGCGCAGCTGCTCCTTCACCGCCGGCGTGCGCAGGCCCGCGGCCGGGTGGAAGAGCGGCAGCAGGAAGACCGTGCGGCCGCCCAGCCGGTGCACCTGCGGCGTCCCCCGCACGCGCGTGATCCCGGCCGGGTTGTCGCTCAGCAGCTTGGTCGCGAAGTTGCCCAGGGTGCAGACGACGCGCGGCTCGATCAGCCGCACCTGCTCGAACAGGTACGGCTTGCAGGCCTCGATCTCGAGCGGCTGCGGGTCGCGGTTTCCGGGCGGACGGCTCTTCAGCACGTTGGCGATGAAGACGTCCTCCCGCTCCAGCCCGATCCCCGCGAGCAGCTCGTTGAGCAGCCGGCCGGCGCGGCCGACGAAGGGCAGGCCCTGGCGGTCCTCGTCGGCCCCCGGCGCCTCGCCGACGAACATCACCTCGGCGTCGGCGTCGCCGGCGCCGAAGACGGCCTTGGTCCGCGTCTCGTGCAGCGGGCACTTCGTGCAGGCCTGGACTTCCTTGTAGAGGTCGACCAGCTGCGCGCGCCGCTCCTCGGCCGTCATCGGCGCAATGCTAACCGCGTATCCAACATTCACCACACCAGAGGGGGGTGAATGTCGGATGCGTCGCTACAGCGGCTCCCACTCCCACGCCTGCTTGGATGAGAGGCCGTCCTTCTGCTCCATGTAGAGGCGGAACTTGGCGAGCTCTTCGGGATCGACCCCGTAGACGTGCTCGGCGGCCGGGAAGCGCCGCGAGCGCACCTCCTCGACGTAGCGGCCGACGCCCTCGACCATCGCCGCGTGGATCTCGGCGTAGCGCTTGACGAATTTGGGCGAGCGCCCGGTGGTGATCCCGAGCAGGTCGTGGTAGACGAGCACCTGTCCGGCGGTCGCCGGGCCGGCGCCGATGCCGATCGCCGGGATCTCGAGCTGATCGGCGATCAGCTCCGCGATCGCCGCCGGCACCGCCTCGAAGACGACCGCGAAGCAGCCGACCGACTGCAGCGCCAGCGCGTCCTCGAGCAGCTGGATCGCGCTCTGCGCCGACTTGCCCTGCGTCTTGTAGCCGCCCAGCGCGGTGGCGGTCTGCGGGGTCAGGCCGACATGGCCCATCACCGGGATGCCCGCCCGCACGATCGCGCGGGCGCGCTCGACCGAGGTCCCCCCCGCCTCGAGCTTGACCACCTGGCAACCGGTCTCCTTGACCATGCGCTGGGCGCTCTGCACGGCGAGCTCGTTGCTCGCCTCGTAGCTGCCCATCGGCATGTCGCCGACCATCAGCGCGGTCTCGGTGCCGCGGCGGACGGCCTTGCCCAGGGTGATCATCTCCTCGATCGAGACCGGCTCGGTGCCCGAGTAGCCGAGCACGACCATCGCCGCGGTGTCGCCAACCAGGACCAGGTCGACGCCGGCCTCCTCGGCCACCCGCGCCGAGGGGTAGTCGTAGGCGGTGACCATGACGATCGGCTCTCCCGCCGCCTTCATCTCGGCCAGGCGCGGCAGGGTGACCGGCTTGCGCTCGGGCCCGGCGGCCATCACGCCACCTCGACCGGAGCGGTGAGCAGCACCTCCGGGTGGCTGTCGACCGCGACCGGCGCGTTGTCGTCGTCGACGTGGACGACGACCGGCGCGTAGCTCTCGATGTCGCGCTCGTCGTAGGCGCCGAAGGAGGCGACGATGATCTTGTGGCCCGGACGGGTCAGGTGCGCGGCGGCGCCGTTGACCTGCATCGCGCCCGAGCCGGCCTCGCCGTCGATCACGTAGGTGACGAAGCGGGCGCCGTTGTCGATGTCCCAGACGTGGACCTGCTCGTTGGTGATCAGGTCGGCCTGCGCCATCAGCTCGGTGTCGACCGTGATGCTGCCGATGTAGTCGACGTCGCAGTCGGTCACCGTCGCCCGGTGGATCTTGGACTTGAGCATCTGCCTCTGCATCAGGCCTCCTCGTCGGGGAAAAGTTCGGTGTTGTCGATCAGGCGCGCGCCGCCGACCTGGGCGGCGAGCGCGACCAGGACCGGGCGGCCGTCCAGCGCCGTCACCGGGGTCAAGCTCTCGGCGTCGCGGGCCTCGAGGTACTCGGGCTCGATCCCGGCTTCCGCCAGCACGGCGTGCCCCGCCCGCAGGCCGGCGGCGAGCGAGTCCTCGGCGGCCACCCGCTCGACCTCGCGCAGGGCGCGGCTCAGCGCCGTCGCCCGTCGGCGCTCCTCGGCGCTCAGGTAGGCGTTGCGCGAGCTCATCGCCAGCCCGTCGGGCTCGCGCACGATCGGCAGCGCCTCGATCCGCACGGGGATGTCGAGGTCGCGGACCATGCGGCGGATCGCCGCCACCTGCTGGGCGTCCTTGCGGCCGAAGTAGGCAACGTCGGGCTGGGCCGTGTTGAAGAGCTTGGCGACCACGGTGGTGACGCCGCGGAAGTGCTCGGGTCCGCGGCGCGCCGGGTCACCGCAGAGGACCTCGGTGAGGCCGCCGACCTCGACCGTGGTCGCGAACCCGTCCGGGTAGACCTCCTCGACCGGCGGCGCGTAGATCAGGTCGACGCCGGCCTCGGCGGCCAGCTCGGCGTCGCGCTCCTCGTCGCGCGGGTAGCGCTCGAGGTCCTCGCCCGGGGCGAACTGGGCCGGGTTGACGAAGAGGCTCATCACGACCACGTCGCACTCGGCGCGGGCGGCGCGCAGCAGCGAGAGATGGCCCTCGTGCAGGTAGCCCATCGTCGGCACGAGGCCGACCGAGCGGCCCGCCGCCCGCTCGGCGGCAAGGATCGCTCGCAGCTCGTCCTTGGCGCGGACGAACTTCACGCCTGCTCTTGCATGCGGTGGCTCAGTCAGTGCGAGGCTCATCTTTGGTCCATGCCCTTCGGGGTCACGGCCGGTCACTGAAGTATAGGCACGCCCTAGCGGCGGAACTCGATGCGCTTGATCACACGAGCGGGGGCGCCCGCCGCGACCGAGCCGGCTGGGATGTCCTGGGTGACGACGGAGTTGGCGCCGATCACGCAGCGCTCGCCGATCGTCACGCCGCTGGTCACGACCACGTTGACGCCGAGCCAGCAGTTGGCGCCGATCGCAACCGGACCCTTGCTCGTGAACCCCTGCCAGGTGATCGGCGTCTCGGGATCGTCGAAGCGGTGCTCGGCGTCGCCGACGAAGCAGCCGTTGGCGAGCATCGTGTGGTCGCCGATCTCGATCCGCTCCTGCGCGGCGAGCATCGTGTTGCGGTTGAGAAAGCAGCCGGCGCCGATCTCGATCCGAGCCTCCGGGGCCAGCGTCAGCCAGCAGCCCGGCTCGAGCAGCGTCCCTTCGCCGATCGCCACCCGGCCCTCGTCGAGCGCCTCGAGCAGCTCGCCCTCGACCGGCTGGCGGACGAAGAAGCCGCCGCGCGCCGCGTGCCGCGCCAGGCGCAGGCGCCGCAGCGGGCGCCGGTTGCGCTCATACCATCGTCGCTTCTGCCACCAGAGTCGCCAGCCGCCGCTCATCGGACGCATAGACTGACGGGCGTGAGCGATCTGCGCGGCGGCATCGACCTCGGCGGGACGAAGATCCAGACGGTTGTCGTCGAGGCCGACGGCAGCCTGCGCGGCGAAGCCCGCACCGGGACGCCGACCGAGGGCGGTCCGGCCGACGTCGCCAAGGCGATGGAGGACGCTCTGCGCGAGGCGGCCGCGGCAGCGGGCGTGAAGCCCGAGGAGCTGCGCGGGATCGGCGTCGGCGCGCCCGGCGACGCCGACGGCAGGACGGGCGTCGTCTCCGGCGCCCGCAACCTGCCCGGCTGGGACGGCAGCTTTGCGCTCGGCGAGACGCTCTCGCAGGCGCTCGGCACGGAGGTGCGGATCGGCAACGACGTCCAGGTCGCGGTCGAAGGCGAGTACGCGCTCGGGGCCGGCAAGGGGCTGGGCTCGCTGCTCGGCGTCTGGTGGGGCACCGGCGTCGGCGGCGGCATCGTCATCGACGGCAAGCCCTGGCTCGGCCGCGGCGCCGCGGCCGAGATCGGCCACATGGTCGTCAAGCGCAACGGCGCCCGCTGTCCCTGCGGGCGGCGCGGCTGCATGGAGGCCTACGCCGGGCGCGCGGCGATGGAGTCGAGGGCGCGCCGCGACCTCGCCAAGGGCGTCGAGACCGATCTCTTCCACGTGATGAAGAAGCGCGGCAAAGACCGGCTGACCAGCTCGGTCTGGGAGCACGCCCTGCGCGAGGGCGACGCGCTCGCCGAGAGCCTGCTGCGCCGCGCGATCCGCTACCTCGGCACCGGCATCGCCTCGGCCCAGAACCTGCTCGACGTCGAGGCGATCGTGATCGGCGGCGGGCTCGGCGCACGCTTCGGCGACCGCTTCATGGACGACCTCGAGGGCGAGATGCACAAGCACCTCTTCGTCAGCGACGACCCCCCGCAGATGAAGGTCGCCGAGCTCGGCGATCTCGGCGGCGCGATTGGTGCTTCGCTGCTGGTCTAGCTGACGAGTCCAGAGACGTTCGCGGGTTTTCAAGCAGCGACCGGCTCGCGCCGCTTGCGGGCGCGTTTCGGCTTCGCCGGCGCGAGCAGCTCGGCGAGGAAACGTCCGGTGTGGGAGTCGCGGTTCGCCGCCACCTCCTCCGGGGTGCCGGTGGCGACCAGCTCGCCGCCTTCCTCGCCGCCTTCGGGGCCGAGGTCGATCAGCCGGTCGGCGGTCTTGATCACGTCGAGGTTGTGCTCGATCACGACCACCGTGTTGCCCGCCTCGACCAGCCGGTCGAGCACGTCGAGCAGGCGCTGCACGTCGGCGAAGTGCAGGCCGGTGGTCGGCTCGTCGAGGATGTAGAGGGTGTCGCCGGTGGCGACCTTGGAGAGCTCGGTGGCCAGCTTCACCCGCTGCGCCTCGCCACCGGAGAGCGTCGTCGCCGGCTGACCGAGGCGGATGTAGTCGAGACCGACGTCGTGCAGCGTGCGCAGCCGGCGGGCGATCTTCGGCACGTTCTCGAAGAACTCGACCGCGTCCTCGACCGACATCTCGAGCACGTCGGCGATGCTCTTGCCCTTGAAGCGGACCTCGAGCGTCTCGCGGTTGTAGCGCTTGCCGTGGCACTGCTCGCAGGGCACGTAGACGTCGGGCAGGAAGTGCATCTCGATCTTGATCTGGCCGTCGCCGCGGCAGACCTCGCAGCGGCCGCCCTTGACGTTGAAGCTGAAGCGGCCCGGCTTGTAGCCGCGCGCCCGCGCCTCCTGGGTCTGCGCGAAGAGCTGGCGGATGTGGTCGAAGACGCCGGTGTAGGTGGCCGGGTTGGAGCGCGGCGTGCGCCCGATCGGCGACTGGTCGATGTTGATGATCTTGTCGATCTGGCTGAGCCCGTCGACGCCGTCGTGGGCGCCCGGGCGCAGCTTCGCCTGGTGCAGCCGGTTGGCGACCGAGTGGTGCAGCGTCTCGTTGACCAGGGTCGACTTGCCCGAGCCGGAGACGCCGGTGACGCAGCAGAAGACGCCGAGCGGGATCGCCACGTCGATCTCCTTGAGGTTGTGCTCGCGGGCGTTGCGGACGAGCAGCGCCCCAGTCGGCTCACGCCGCTCCGCGGGCACCGCGATCGAGCGCTTGCCGGAGAGGTACTGGCCGGTCAGCGAGGCGGCGTTCCTCGCCACCGCGGCGGGCGTGCCGGCGGCGATCACGTGGCCGCCGTGCTCGCCGGCGCCCGGGCCGAGGTCGACCAGATGGTCGGCGGCGCGCATCGTGCCCTCGTCGTGCTCGACCACGATCACGGTGTTGCCGAGGTCGCGCAGCCGATCGAGCGTCCCGATCAGCTTCTCGTTGTCGCGCTGGTGCAGGCCGATCGAGGGCTCGTCGAGCACGTACATCACGCCGACCAGGCTGGAGCCGATCTGGGTCGCGAGCCGGATCCGCTGCGCCTCGCCGCCGGAGAGCGAGCGCGCCGAGCGGGCCAGCGAGAGGTAGCCGATGCCGACGTTCTCGAGGAAGGCGAGCCGTTCGGAGATCTCGCGCACGATCAGGCGGGCGATCGCCCGCTCGGTCTCGTTCAGCTCGAGCGCGTCGATCCAGGCGCTCGCCGCACGCGCTGACAGCTCCGTGTACTCGGCGATGCTGAGGCCGCCGACGGTCACCGCGAGGCTCTCGGGGCGCAGCCGCGCCCCTTCGCACTCGGGGCAGGGCTGCTCGGCCATGTAGCCCTCGATCCGCTCGCGGTTGGACTCCGAGTCGGTCTCCTCGTAGCGCCGCTCGAGGTTGTTGACGATCCCCTCGAAGCGCACCTTGTAGGAGCGACGCCGGCCGAAGCGGTTGGTGTAGGTGACCTGGTGGCGCTCGCCGCCGGTGCCGTAGAGGAAGATCTCCTTCTCCTTCCTCTTCAGCTTCGACCAGGGCGCGTCGGCGTCGACCCCGTACTCCTCGGCGACGGCGGCGATCAGCCGCTTCCAGTAGGCGGTGATGCCGCGGTTCCACGGCTGCAGAGCGCCCTCGGCCAGCGAGAGGGTCGGGTCGGGGACGACAAGCTCGGGGTCGATCACCTTCTGGAAGCCGAGCCCGTGGCAGCGCTCGCAGGCGCCGTGCGGCGAGTTGAAGGAGAAGATCCGCGGCTCCAGCTCGGGGATCGAGGTGCCGCACTCGAGGCAGGCGAACTGCTCGGAGAAGAGCATCGTCTCGGCGTCATCGGCGACGATCTCGACTTCGACCAGGCCGGCGGCGAGCCCGGCGGCGGCCTCGACCGACTCGGAGAGGCGGCGGCGCAGATCCGACTTCATCACCAGCCGGTCGACGACGACGGCGACGTCGTGTTTGTACTTCTTGTCGAGCGCGATCTCCTCGTCGAGACGGCGCAGCTCGCCGTTGACCTTGACCCGCGAGTAGCCCTCGAGCCGCATCTGCTCGAGCAACTTGCCGTACTCGCCTTTGCGCCCGCGCACGACCGGCGCCATGACCATGAACTTGGTCCCGTCCCCGAGCGTCATCAGCCGGTCGACGATCTGCTCCTGCGTCTGCCCGGCGATCTCCTTGCCGCAGGTGGGACAGTGCGGCGTCCCGATCCGCGCCCAGAGCAGGCGCAGGTAGTCGTAGATCTCGGTCACGGTCCCGACGGTCGAGCGCGGGTTGCGCGAGGTCGTCTTCTGGTCGATCGAGATCGCCGGCGAGAGCCCCTCGATCGAGTCGACATCCGGCTTCTCCATCAGGCCGAGGAACTGGCGCGCGTAGGCGGAGAGCGACTCGACGTAGCGGCGCTGGCCCTCGGCGTAGATCGTGTCGAAGGCGAGGCTCGACTTGCCCGAGCCGGAGAGCCCGGTGATCACGATCAGCGCGTCGCGCGGCAGCTCGACGTCGATGTCCTTCAGGTTGTGCTCGCGCGCACCCGAGATCACGATCTGCTCCGAAGCGGCCACCGAGGTCATTCTAGGCAGGCGAACAGACGTTCCCCTCGGTTACGTTCGCGGTTATCCCCTCTATGCGGCGAAAACCGTGCTCAACGGCCGATCGACTGCTGGTAGAGCGTGAAGCCGATGCCCGAGCAGACGGCGGCGATGATCCAGAAGCGCAGCATGATCTTCGTCTCCGACCAGGCCATCATCTCGAAGTGGTGGTGCAGCGGCGCCATCAACAGGACGCGGCGGCGGAAGGTTTTGAAGGAGAAGACCTGGACCGCGACCGAGAGCGCCTCGATCACGAAGATGCCGCCGATGATGATCAGCAGCACCTCGGTCTGGGTCATCACCGCGAGCGCCCCGATCGCGCCGCCGAGGCCGAGCGAGCCGGTGTCGCCCATGAAGATCGAGGCCGGGAAGGCGTTGAACCAGAGGAAGCCGACGCAGGCGCCGACCAGGCAGGCGGAGAGCAGCGCCAGGTCCTGCTGCTGGTTGGAGACGAAGGCGATCGCCGTGTAGGCGAGCAGCACGATCGCGCAGGAGCCGGCGGCGAGGCCGTCGAGGCCGTCGGTGAGGTTGACGCCGTTCGAGGTGCCGGCGATGACGAGGAAGACGAGGACGAAGTAGAGCACCGGGCCGAGGTCGAGGCTGGCGTCGCCGATGCGGAAGTCGAGCACCGGTTCCAGCCCCACCTCATGGCGCGCGACCCACCAGAGGACCAGCGCCAGCAGCAGCTGCACGACCAGCTTCCAGCGGGCGGAGAGGCCGAGCGAGCGGCGTTTGACGATCTTGGTGAAGTCGTCGGCGAAGCCGAGCGCGGCGCAGCCGAGGGCGACGCCGAAGACCGCGAGGCTCTGCGGGTCGCGGTCGGAGAGGACCAGATAGGGGACGATGATCGCGGCGAAGACGATCAGCCCGCCCATCGTCGGCGTGCCGGCCTTCGCGTGGTGCTCCTGCGGCCCGTCCTCGCGGATGTGCTGGCCGAACTCCTTCACCCGCAGGTACTCGATGAACTTCGGGCCGAGGAAGATGCAGATCAGCATCGCCGCCATCCCGGCGATCAATACCTCACCCATCGAGTAGCTCCTCGAGCGTCGCGGCGACGCCCTCGAGGCCGGCCGAGCGCGAGCCCTTGACCAGGATCGCGTCGCCGGGCTCGAGCTGGGCCGCGAGCAGCTCGGCCGCCTCGTCGGGGCTGGCGACCAGCTCGTCGGGGTCGTACTCGCGCGCCGGCTCGCCGACGCCGATCAGCACGTCGACGCCCTCGGCGCGGGCGTGGTCGCCCACTTCGCGGTGGAAGGCAGGCGCCCCGGGGCCGAGCTCGGCCATCTCGCCGAGCACCGCGATCCGCCGCTCCCCCTCGAGCGAGGCGAGGTGGTCGAGCGCCGCGCGCATCGAGACCGGGTTGGCGTTGTAGCAGTCGTTGACCAGGACGATCCCTTCGCCCAGCTCGAGGCGCTCGCCCCGAAAGCGGGAGAATCCTATGCTCGCAGCGCGGTCGGCCATACCGGCGAGCGGCGCCCCCAGGGCGACGCCGGCGCCGATCGCCGCGAGGGCGTTGGTCAGGTTGTGGCGCTCGGCGAAGGGGAAGTGGAAGCGCTCGCGCCCGCTCGGAGTGACGACGAGCGCCTCGGTGACCCCGTCCTCGACGGTGACCTCGGTCGCGTCGACGTCGCCGCCGGGGCCGAAGCGCAGCAGCGCCGGCGCGGCGCCCAGGTGCGGCTCAAGCTCGCCGGCCGCCACGGGCACGACGGCGACGCCGTCGGCCGGCAGCGCCGCGAGGATCTCCGCCTTGGCGGCGGCGATCGCCTCGACCGAGCCGAGCAGCTCGACGTGGACCGGGCCGACATTGGTGATCACCGCGACCCGCGGCTCGGCGATCGCCGCCAGCTCGGCGATCTGGCCGCTGCCCCGCATCGCCATCTCCAAGACCAGCAGATCGGTGTCCGCCGGCGCTTCCAGCACGGTCAGCGGCAGGCCGATCTCGGTGTTGAGGTTCTCCCGGTTGGCGTGGACCCCGCCCGGCAGCAGCGCCCGGGCGATGTCCTTGACCGAGGTCTTGCCGACCGAGCCGGTGATGCCGACGACCGGCACGCCGAGCTCGCGCCGCCAGGCCCGGGCGAGGGCCTGCAGCGCGGCGAGCGGATCGTCCACGGCAAAGACCCAGCCGCCGGGCGAGGCGCGGTCGAGGTTATCTTCGCTATCCGGAGAAAAGCTCGACCGCGTTGCGGATGGGCCGACGACGGCGCCCCAGGCGCCGGCCGCCAGCGCTGCCGGGGCGAACTCGCTGCCGTCGACCCGCTCGCCGCGCAGGCCGAAGAAGAGGTCGTCATCGCCGGCCTCGCCCGAGTCGATCACCGCCCGCTGTGGTGGGGCCGGCGCACCGCGAGAGACGATCTCCGCGCCGATCGCGGCCGCGATCTGCTCGGCGGTCAGGTTCATGCCGCGGCGCCCGTCGGCGGGCTCTCGCCGAACAGCCTGCGCAGCTCTTCGCGGGCGACCTCGCGGTCGTCGAAGGGGATCTTGCGACCGCGCTCGAACTCCTGTCCCTGCTCGTGCCCCTTGCCGGCGATCACGACGACGTCGCCGGGCCGGGCTTCGCCGAGGGCGATCGCGATCGCCTCGCGCCGGTCCACTTCGAGCTCGACTCCTCCCCCCTCCTTCGCGCCCGCGGCCACTTCGGCGACGATCGCATCGGGAAACTCGGAACGCGGGTTGTCGGAGGTGATCACCGCGAGATCGGAGTTCGCCACGCCCGCGCGTCCCATCAGCGGCCGCTTGCCACGATCGCGGTCGCCGCCGGCGCCGAAGACGGAGATCACCCGGCCGCCGGTCATCTCACGCGCCGCCCGCAGCACGTTCTCCAGCGAGTCCGGCGTATGCGCGTAGTCGACGAGGACCGAGAACGGCTGCCCCTCGTCGATCGGCTCAAGGCGCCCGGGCGGCGGCGCGGCCTCGGTCAAGCCCGCTGCGGCGGCCTCGAGGTCCACTCCCATCGCCACGGCTGCCGCGAGCGCCCCGAGCGCATTCGCCACGTTGAACTCCCCGACCAGCCGCGTCCGCACTCGCAACGCCCCGCCGACGGGCCCCATAGACGGCTCGGAGCCCGTTTTCAGGCCCATCGCCCCCTGGCTTACGGTGAACTCGGTGCCTGCGGCGCCGAGGCGGACCTCACTTGCCCTCAGGGCCGCCTCGGCGCCGCCGGCCGAAAAGGTCACGCACTCGAACTCCTCCGCCAGCCGCCGACCGTACGGGTCGTCGACGTTGACGATCGCCGTCCGCGGCTCCATCTCGAACAGCAGGCGCTTGCAGCGGAAGTAGTCCTCCATGTCCTCATGGAAGTCGAGGTGGTCCTGGGTCAGGTTGGTGAACAGGGCGATGTCGAAGTGGATCGCGTCCGCCCGGTGCAGGGCCAGCGCGTGCGACGAGACCTCCATCGCGCACGCCGCGTCACCCCCGTCGAGCATGCGCCGGAAGGTCCGCTGCAGGTCGATCGCCTCCGGCGTCGTCCGCTCGACCTCCTCCTCGGCGCCGCCGACGACCTGCTTCACCGTCCCCAGCAACCCGCACCGCACGCCCGCCGACTCGAGGATCTCGCGCAACAGGAACGCGGTGGTGGTCTTGCCGTTCGTCCCCGTGACCCCCGCGACCTTCAGCTCGTCCGTCGGCTCAGCGAAGAACCGCGCCGCCAGCGGCGCCATCGCCGCCCGCGCGTCGGGCACGACGACCTGCGCGACCTCGAGCTCGGGAAGCTCGCGCTCGACCACCAGCCCGACGGCCCCGGCCGCGACGGCGGCGCCCCCGAACTCATGCCCATCGACCTTCTCCCCCGGCACGCAGAAGAACAACGTCCCCGACCCCACCTTCCGACTGTCATAAGCAAGGTCGACAATGTCAACGGCCCCGTCGCCCGCGATCCGCGACTCTCCAGCCACCGCGGCAAGCTCTTCCAATCTCACGCGCCGATTCTAGGTAGAGAGCCGGGCGCACCCGCTCGAACGAGGCGGGGACCGGGTGGCCCTCCAGCGCAGCGGCGTCCGTTTTTCGCCCTTGAGGCATCCTCGGACGGCCACCAACTCGCAGGCGAAAAACCCAGCCAGCAGGAGGGCCACCCGGTCCCCGCCCCACGCAGCCGTTCCGTCCCTTTCCCCTATTCCTGCGGAACCCCGAGATAAGGAAGCGCGAACCCCGCGATTTTGCCGAAAGCCGGCGCCGCCACCGACCCACCGTAGATGTCCCCCTGCGGCTGGTCGACGATCACCGCGACGAGCAGGCGCGGGTCCTGCGCCGGGGCGAAGCCGATGAACGAGGCGACGTACTTGGTTTCCGAGTAGCTGCCGTCTTCGGCCACCTGCGCGGTGCCGGTCTTGCCGGCCAGGGTGTAGCCGGGGACGCTGACCGCGGACGCGGTGCCGCCGGCTTCGAGCACGCCCTCGAGCATCGTCCGCACCTGTTCGGCGACGAGCGGCTTGATCACGCGATGTCCGCGCGGCTCGGGCACCGCTTCGTCGCCGATCCGCTCGATCAGCCGCGGTCGCCGCAGCATGCCGCCGTTGGCGATCGCGGCGTAGCCGGCGACCATCTGCATCGGCGTCACCGCCAGACCCTGGCCCATCGGCAGGTTGCCCATCGTCGAGCCGGAGTATTCGTCGAGCTTCGGCACGATCCCGACTTCCTCGCCGGGGAGACGGACGCCGGTCCGGCGGCCGAAACCGAAGCGGTCGATCCACTTGCTGAAGCGGGCGGAACCGAGCTGCAGGCCGATCTCGACCGCGCCGATGTTCGAGGACTTGGCGAGGATTTCGGACACCGTGAGGTTCTCCGTGCCATGTTCCTCCGCGTCTTCGATCGTGCGATCGGCGACCTGCAGCGAGGGCGGGATCGTGAAGCCGCTGGTCGGCGTCACCGTGCCTTCCTCCAGCGCCGCGGAGACGGTGAACGCCTTGAAGGTCGAGCCGGGCTCGTAGTTGAAGCCGATCGCCCGTTCGAGCAGATCTTCGGGCGAGCTGCTTTCGAGGTCGGCCGGGTCGACCGGCGGCCAGTTGGCGAGCGCCAGGAGCTGTGAGCTGCGCGGGTCCATGACGATCGCCGTCGCTCCCTTCGGCGCGTACGTTTCGCCGACTTCGCTCAGCACCCGTTCGGTCTTCTTCTCGATCGCCGGGTCGAGGGTGAGGCGCAGCGCCTCGCCGTCGCTGGCTTCCTTGACCGTTTCCAGCCGGATCGGTTCGCCGAGCGCGTCGTTGACGACGTGCCTTTCGCCGTCGCTGCCGCGCAGCACCGAGTCCTCGCCGGACTCGAGGCCGCTGAGTCCCTTGCCGTCGTCGCCGACGGCGCCGATCGTCTGACCGGCCAGGTCGCCCTGGGGATAGGTGCGCCGGCTGTCGGGGAGCTCGCCGATCCCGGCCAATTCCAGTCGTTCCACCCTGGCCGCGCTCGGCAGGTCGACCTTGCGAGCGACGTAGGAGAAGCCCGATTCCTCGGTCAGGCTCTTCAGCACCTCGCCCTGCGGCAGATCGAGGATCCGCGCCAGCTTCGCCGCCGTCCGCGGCGCGTTCTTCACCTGGTAGGGGGTCGCGTAGATCGTCTTCGCGTCTTCGGAGACGGCGAGCGGGTTGCCGAAGCGGTCGAGCACGCTGCCGCGCAGGCCCGGCACGGTGACGACGTCGGTCTGCTGGTAGGTGGCCTCGGAGGCGAGCTTCGCCCCCTGCACCCCCTGCAGCCAGAAGGCGCGGCCGGCGACGACGAGGAAGCAGAGCAGGAATCCGGCGAAGAGCAGACCGATCCGGCGCTCGATCGTGCGCATCGGGTCAGTAGGCCGCCCCGGCCGCCGCCAGGCGCTGCGCCGCGGTCGCTATGTCGCGGGGGTCGGCGCGGACGACGCCCACGTTCTCGGCCGCCGCCGCGCTGAGGCCGAGCGCACCGGCCTCGTGGGCGATCCGCCCGGCGCCCGACTTCTGCGCGTCGCGGCTGCGCAGGATCGAGTTCTCTTCGTCGAGCGCCTGGATGTTCTGGTCGATGTGGCCGGCACCGGCGGCGAGGCTGAGCGTGATCACGTTGAGCGCGACGATCCCGACCAGGAGCACGCCGAGCACGGCGATCCAGGCGCGGCCGCGGGTCAGGCGCACGATCAGGCTCGAGTCGGGCAGGCCGCGCACCGCGCTGGCGGTGCCGACCGCGATCGGGATCAGATGACCGCCGGGACGGCGCGCCGGAGTCCGTGCGGGAGCGCGCTTGCGCTGAGGGGCTCGCGCGGGCGCCGCCGCAAGCGCCCGCTTGCGGCGCGAAGCGCGGGCCGGCGAGGCGGGGCTGCGGCGCGTGGCGGTCGCGGCGGCGGCCATCAGGCGGCGCTCCCGGCGCCCTGGGCGGCGGCGATCTTCACGGCGGCGCGCAGATGAGCGGATTTGGAGCGCGGGTTGGCGGCGACCTCGGCCGGCTCGGGCGCGATCGCCCGCCGCGTCAGCAGCTCGGCTTCGGGCTCGCGCCCACAGGTGCAGACCGGCAGCTCGGGCGGGCAGACGCAGCCGCGGGCGCGGTCGGCGAGGAAGCGCTTGACGCGGCGGTCCTCCAGCGAGTGAAAGGAGATCACCGCGAGGCGGCCGCCGAGCGGCAGCATCGACCAGGCGGTCGGCAGGCCGTCGTCGAGCGCGTCGAGCTCCCCGTTGACGGCGATCCGAATCGCCTGGAAGGTCCGCTTGGCCGGATGGCCGCCGCCGAAGCGGGCCGAAGCGGGCATGCCGGCCTTGACCGCGGCGACGAGGTCGGAGGTCGTCCGCAGCGGCCGCCGCCGCACGATCTCGCGGGCGATCCCGCCGGCGTAGCGCTCCTCGCCGAAGCGGCGCAGGACCTGGGCGATTCGCGACTCGGGCCACTCGTTGACCAGGTCGGCGGCGCTGAACTCCTGCCGCGTGTCCATCCGCATGTCGAGCGGCGCGTCGTAGGAGTAGGAGAACCCCCGCTCGCCGGTGTCGACCTGCATCGAGGAGATCCCAAGGTCCATGTAGATCATCTCTGGACGGATGCCTTCGCCGCGCAGGGTGCGAAGCCCTGCCGAGTAGTCGGACGCGAGAAACCGGGTTTTGCAGGGACTCTCCGCCGCGAAACGCTCGAAACGGCTCTCCGCCGCGGGATCGCGGTCGATCCCGATCAGCGTCCCCTGCGGCCCCAGCGCGGCGGCGATCCGCCGCGCGTGGCCGCCGCCGCCGAAGGTGCAGTCGACCGCGACCTGGCCCGGCTGGGGCGCCAGCAGGTCGGTCAGCTCCTCGGCGAGTACGGGCTCGTGATCGGGTGGCATGAAGGGAAGGGTGGCGGCGGTGGCGGCGGCTAGGGCCCGCATCTCAATCGACCGCCCCGGTCGAGGCGAGGCCCTCGGCGATCTCGGGTGCGGTCGAGTCCAGCTCCTGCTCCTGCTTCGCCCAGGCCTCGGCGTTCCAGATCTCGAGGTACTCGCCGGCGCCGATCACGACGCAGGGGCCGGCCAGGCCGGCGTGCTCGATCAGCGGCTTGGGGACGCGGATGCGCCCGGCCGAGTCGAGCGTCTCGTCGAAGGAGCCGCCGTGGAAGCGGCGGCGCAGGCTGCGCGCGTCCTTGCCGAACGGGCTGTGCGGCGAGAGGAAGCGCTCGGAGAGCTGCTCGAACTCCTCGGTCGTGTGCACCCAGACGCAGGGGTCGAAGCCTTTGGAGAGAACGATCCCGTCGGAGAGCGCGGCACGGAAGCGCGAGGGAACCGTGAGGCGGTCCTTGGAATCGAGGCTGTGCTCGTAAAGGCCCCGAAATGCCATCCCCTCGGTGTCCTTTCTGCGGCTGGGAAGAGAGTTGGGACCGGAGTGATGAGGTGGGAGGAGCCTCACCACCCCGGTCCCTGGGCTTCAACTCGTGGACCACCCTAGCCCACTTTCTCCCACTTTGCAACACAGCCTCGAACAGCCGTCCCAAATCGCAACTTCGGTTGCAGCGGCGGGACTCCCCCGCCCGCGGTCGAGGTTTGCCTCGCTATGCGGCGAAAACCTCGACCGCGGGTGGTTTAGGGTGCGGGCGGATGAACCGGCTCGAGCGGCCGCCGGCCGCCCTCCCCGACGACGCCGACGACCTGCGCGGCTTCTACTTCAAGCTGCTGCTCGGCAAGGCGAGCACCCAGGCCGCGCTGGCGGCGGCGGCGATCGTCGTCGCGGTGATCGGGATGGCGGCGGCCGGCCCCGGCATCGGCGCCGCCGGCTTCATCGCCGGGCTGCTGATCGGCCTCGGCGTCGTCTTCGCGATCGCCGACTCGCGCTCCGAGGACGCCTTCTTCGAGATCTACGGCGAGCAGCGCGGGATGACCGTCTACGGCAAGAGCCAGCTGCCGCAGACGACGCCGCTGCTGCGCAAGGGGGACGAGCGCTACGCCGAGCACACCCTCGAAGGCCCGCTCGGCGATGGCGTCGACGGCATGCTCGCCCTCTACACCTACGAGGTCGAGTCGACCGACTCGGACGGCAGCAGCGACACCAGCTACCACCACTTCACCGTCGGCATCGCCGCGGTGCCCGAGTGCGCCGCCTTCGTCCCCGAGCTCTACTGCCAGCGCCAGTTCGGCCTGCGCGCGCTCGAGGGCCTCGAGGACGTCTTCCGCCGCTCGACAGAGCGGGTCAAGCTGGAGAGCGCGGCGCTCGACGAGCGCTACGAGATCTTCGCCGGCAAGGGACAGGACGGCAACTGGCTGCGCCAGCTCTTCTCCCCCACCTTCATCGTCTGGCTGGCCGAAGCGCCACCCGAGAAGTTCGCCTTCGAGCTGGTCGGCGGCAACCTCTGCTGCTACGTCAGCGGCCACGAGAAGTCCGCCGCGCGACTCGACATCCTCCGCGCCTGCGCCGCCAAGGTCGCCACCCGCCTGCGCGAGGAGGCGCTGGAGTAGCAGTCAGGCTGTTCGTCCTACTCCGAGCCTCGGGGAAAGGGTCCGATGAGGGCTTCGAGGTGTCTGCGAGATTTCTCCGAGAACTCGCTGGCTTTTTCGAGATGTCTCCGGGAGCGGGCAATGTTGGCGCGGATCTCGCGCAGATTCTCCCGTGACCGCTCCAATTGCGCCTCGAATTCTTCTGTCTGGCGATCCATACGTTTAGTCTATCCTCTGGCACCGCGGTTGTCCCGCAACCGGATCATTTCTCTCCAGAGGGCTTCGATCTCGCTGGAGAAGCGCTCGTTGTTCGACTCGATTGCGACCTCGGCGGCTTTCAGCGCCTCAGCGAGCGCCTGCTGCGCGGCGACCGGAGCCGAGAGATCGTGGGGCAACTCGATCCCGCTTGTTGAGATTTTGCCCACCGTTCGGCCCTCGAGGGCTAGAGCAATCGCCGCGACGAACAGATATCCGCCGAAGAACAGCGCCAGCCCCACCTCGCCTCTGTAGAGGACCGCCGAGTCAAGCGCATACGAGGGAACGCTCGGCGGAGGCGCGGCATCGATAGCTGCCGCCACCGCGAACATGGCATCGATCACCACTAGCGCCGAGAACATGTATCGCCTATGCCGTGAACCGGGAGTCATCCGTCAGAAGCCGGCGAGCAGGACGTCGGCGTTGGCGAGCAGGGCGGCGGCGATCGTCAGCAGGACGGAGGGGACGAGGAGCAGGGCGACGACGAGCTGGATCTTCGGGGCGGCGCGGGCGGCGCGCTCCTCGATCGCGCGGCGCTGATCGCGGCGCAGGGCGGTCGCCTGGCGGCGCAGCTGGTCGGCCAGCGGCGAGCCGAGCCGGCGCGAGCGCTCGATCGCCGCGCAGAGGGCGGCCATCTCGGCGCCGGGGACGCGCTCCCTGAGCGCCCCCAGGGCGGCCGAGAGGGGCCGGCCGCACTCGATTTCGGCGCTCGCGACGCGCAACTCGGCGGCCAGCGGGCCGGCGCCGGCCGCGCCGATCTCGGCGAAGCCGGCCGCCGGCGCGCGTCCGGCGGCCGAGCCGACGGCCAGCAGGTCGAGCGCGTCGGGCAGCGCGGCGACGAGCCGCCGGCGGCGCCTGCGCGCCCGCCGCTCGAGCCAGGCGTCGGGGGCGAAGAAGCCGCTCGCGGGCAGGGCGAGGGCGACGAGCCAGGCGAGCCGGCCGGGCGCCGCCGGCGCGGCGAGGAGGGCCGCGAGCGCGCCCGCGGCGGCACAGCCGAGCCTGGCCGCCAGCGGCGGCTGCTCCCGGCTCTGCCTCCAGCGCCTCACTCGACCACCCGGGCGAAGCGGCGGATCGCGACGAAGCCGGCGACCTGGAGCGCCGCCGCCAGCGCCAGCAGGACCGCGGAGGCCGGGGCGCTGAGAACCTCGACCAGGAACCCCGGCCGCAGCAGCTCGGCGAAGAGGGCGCCGCCGCCCGGCATCGCGACGACGAGCAGGCCGGTGAAGCGCGCCTGCGCGGTCGCCGAGCGCGCCTCCTCGGCGACCCGGTCGCGCTCCGCGGCCCCCTCGGCGAAGCGCCGCAGGAGGCCGGCCAGGTCGCCGCCCGCGCGGCGCTGGCTGAGCAGCGCGGCGGCAAAGGCGTCGACCCGCGGCGAGCGCATCCGCCGGCGCAGCGCTTCGACCGCCTCGACCGTGGGCGCCCCCAGCTCGAGCTCGGCGCCGAGCCGGGCGAGCTCGACCGTCGCCGCCCCCTCGACCGAGCCGGCCGCGACCGGCAGCGAGGCGCGCAGCGAGCGCCCGGCGGCGAGCGAGTCGGCCACGGCGGTCGCGACGGCCGGCAGGGCGCGCTCGACCCGCCGCCGGAAGCGCCGGCGGCGACTGGAGACGGCCCAGGCCGCGAGCGCCGGACCGGCCACCGCCAGCGGCAGCGCCGCGACCGCCCCGGCGAGGAACCAGCCGCCGAGCAGCGCCGCCGCCGCGCCGACCGCGGCCAGCCGGCGGCGCTCCGGGGTCGAGGGCGCATAGCCCTCCTCCCCCGCCCGGCGCAGCGGCTCCAGCGCCAGCCGCAGCCAGGCGGCCGCCGCCGGCGTCGCCAGCACGGCTTCGCGCGCGGCGAGCGCCGCGAGGCCGCCGGCCGCCGCGCCTGCAAGTGGAAGCAGCAGGGCAGCCGCGGAACTCACGTAGCGACCTCGGCGATCTCGACGACCCGCCGCGCGCCGCCGCTCAACCGCTCGATCTGGACGACGAGATCGATGCCGCGGCGGGCCTGCGCGGCGACCGCCTCGTGCGGCAGCCCGAGACCGGCCATCAGCGCCAGCGTCTCGATGCGCGCCAGCGCGTCCGCCGGGGAGTTGGCGTGAACGGTCGAGAGCGCCCCGCTGTGGCCGGTGTTGAGCGCGGTCAGCAGGTCGAGCGCCTCGGCGCCGCGCACCTCGCCGATCACGATCCGGTCCGGGCGCATGCGCAGGGCGTTGCGCAGCAGGTCGCGGATCGTCACCTCGCCCCTGCCCTCGACCCCGGCCGGGCGGCTCTCGAGGCGCACCACATGGCGTCCGCGCAGGCGCAGCTCGGCCGCGTCCTCGATCGTCACCAGCCGCTCGCCGGGCGCGACGAAGCCCGAGAGCGCGTTGAGCAGGGTCGTCTTGCCGGAACCGGTTCCGCCGCTGATCAGGACGCTGCGCCGCGCGCGCACGGCGGCCGCCAAGCGCTCGAGCTGCGCTTCGCTCAGGGTGCCCAGCTCGACCAGCTCGCGCGGTCCCGGCCGCTCGACGCCGAAGCGGCGGATCGAGAGCGCCGGCCCGTCGACCGCAAGCGGCGGGATCACGGCGTTGACCCGCGAGCCGTCGGCGAGGCGCGCGTCGACCATCGGGCTGAGCTCGTCGATGCGCCGACCGAGCGGCGCGAGGATGCGCTCGATCGCGTTGCGCAGCTCCTCCTCGTCGGAAAATGCCGCTGCCGCCTTTTCGATCTTCCCCCCGCGCTCGACGTAGACCTGCCGCGGCCCGTTGACCATCACCTCCTCCACGCTCGGATCGGCGAGCAGGTCCTCGAGCGGGCCCAGCCCGACGGTGTCGCGCAGGACCCTGGCGACCAGCGCCGCGCGATCCTCCTCGCCGAGCAGCGCAGCCTCGGTCGCCACCAGCTCGCGCACCTGCTCGGCCGGCTCGCCGTCCGGCGCCTCCCCAGCCGCGGCCGCCTCGCGGCGCGACTCGATCAGCCGCGTCCGCAGCACATCCGCCAGCTCCTCCAGTTGCCGCTGCCGCACCTCCACCGCTCACCCCATCGGCAGCAGGGTCAGCTTGCGGGCGAAGCTCTCGGCGGCGATCAGGCGCAGCGCCTGGCGCCTGGTCAGGCCCAGGGTCGCCTCGGCGGTCGCGCCGGGCGTCCCGCCTTCGCCGCCCGCGCGCAGAGCGAGCAGGGGGACGCCCGGCGCGGCGACGTAGGTCCTGCCCGCCCCGCCGTCGCGCGGTTCGGTCGTGACCACGACGTCGACGCGCGCGCCGGCCGGCGCGGCGCCCGCGGCGAGCAGCGCGCCGGCGCCGCCGACCGCGATCTCGACCGGCCGCCGGCCGCCGCCGAGGCGGGGCCGGCGGCTCTTCCCCGCGTCAGCGGCGCCGAGCTGGGCGCCGAGCAGGTAGGAGCCGGCCGGCAGCGGCGCCCGCGTGCGCAGGCCCAGCGCTTCCCGCGGCGCGGCGAGGGCGTCCGGTGGGACGAAGCGACGCGGAACGCGCCGCAGCGCCAGCCCGGACTCGATCTCCTTCGGGCCCAGGCGCCGCCCGGCCGCCAGCGCCCGCTCGACCACGACCACCGGGCGCAGCGGTCCGTAGCCGCGGAACGCGCCACCGCCGGAGCCGTCGGCGATCGCCGCGGCGCCGCCCGCGCAGAGCAGCGCTCCGGCGAGGAAGGCCAGCGCCCGCCGTCGCCGGCTCATGCGGCCGCCCGCTCGCCCCTGCCGCACAGGGGCAGGTCGAGCATCGCCAGCGAGCCGCGTGTGGACCGGCGCAGGGCGAAGCGACCGCCGTGCTCGGCCGCGACCCGCCGCACCACCGCGAGGCCGTGCCCGCGACTCTGGCGGCCGGAGAGCCGGGCGATCGCCTCCGCGGGGGCCTCGCGCCGCGCAGGCGGCCGCGAGTCGCGGCCCGAGTCGGCGACGACGATCCGCACGCCGCCCTTGTAGGGGCGGGCGTCGATCCAGATCCGCGGGCCGCCGTGCTCGATCGCGTTGACGATCAGGTTGTCGAGCGCCTGCGCGAGCTCGACCCTGTGGCCGTGGACCACGGCGTCGCCGGCGCGCCAGCGCAGCCGCAGCGAGCCGCCGGCGAGGCTCGCCCGCGAGCGCCAGCGGCGCGCGGCGGAGTCGAGCAGCGCGCGCAGTTCGATCGATTCCGCCGGTCGCGGCAGCGCCGGGGCGCCGTTGACCTCGCGCTCGAGCCGCTCCAACGCCGCGGCGGCGAGCCGCACCGAACTCTCCAGCACCGGCGCCCGCTCGGCGCCCCCACCCGCCAGCGCGATCGTCTGCAGCGGCCGGCGCAGCTCGTGCAGTGCCTCGTTGAGCGAGCTGCGGCGGCGACCGGCGCGCACTCCCTGGGCCGCGGCCACAGCGGCCAGCGTCGCCGCCAGCGGCCAGCCGGCGAACGTCTGCGCGAGCTCGATCATCCGTCGAGGAGCCGGTAGCCGACCCCCCAGCAGTTGACGACGAACCGCGCCCGCTCCGGGTCGAGCTTGCGCCGCAGCCGGCTGGCGTGCGAGTCGAGCGTGCGCGTCTTCGTCGGCGCCCGCTGGCCCCAGACTTCGGCGAGCAGCTCGTGCTTGGGGAAGACCCTGTGCGGGTCCGTGGCCAGCACGCGCAGCAGCGCGAACTCTTTCTTCGAGAGCTCGACCTCGCGGTTGCCGACCCAGGCGCGGTGCCGGCCCGGGTCGACGACGATCTCGCCGACCCGCGTGGGGCCGCCGCGCATGTGCCGGGAGCGGCGCAGCACCGCGCCGATCCGCGCCCGCAGCTCGCTGAAGACGACCGGCTTCACCAGGTAGTCGTCCGCCCCGGACTCGAGCCCGCGCACGCGCTCTTCGTCGCTGCCGCGGCCGCTGAGCACGATCACCGGCAGGCGCGGGTCGTAGCGGGAGACGATCCCGTCCGCCGCGCGGATCTCGCGCAGCACGTCCAGCCCGGAGGCGTCCGGCAGGGCGAGGTCGAGCAGCATCAGGTCGGGGTACTCGAAGCGACAGAGGCGCAGGGCGTCGGCGGCGCTCGGCGCCGGCAGCACGCGGTAGCGGTCCGCCGTCAGGCTCTCGCCGAGCAGCTCCAGGGTCGGCCGGTCGTCCTCGCAGACGACCAGGCTGGCGATCTCACGGCGCTGGGGAAGCATGCCCCGTCAAGGGCGCGGCGCCCGGGGACTCTCCCCCCTGCGCCTCCCGCCAACGCCGAAAGAGGCCGCTCTTTCGGCGAAAAGCGCCCGTCCTACAGGGCCGCCTGGGCGGCGGCGACGCGGGCGATCGGCACGCGGAAGGGGGAGCAGCTGACGTAGTCGAGGCCGGCGCGATGGAAGAAGGCGATGCTGTCGGGGTCGCCGCCGTGCTCGCCGCAGATCCCGAGCACGAGGTCGGCGCGGGCGCCGCGGCCGCGCTCGACCGCGGTCTCGACCAGCTGGCCGACGCCGTCGACGTCGATGCTCTCGAAGGGGCTGCGGGAGACGATCTTGCGCCGCAGGTACTCGCTGAGGAAGCGGCCCTCGGAGTCGTCGCGGGAGAAGCCGAGCGTCGTCTGCGTGAGGTCGTTGGTGCCGAAGCTGAAGAACTCGGCCCGCTCGGCGAGCCGGTCGGCGATCAGGCA
>Ga0210111_1000040_pt1 | contig 28141 bp, 18 predicted proteins | sample China_Galinas_PW_6_FD_185520 | JGI IMG/M metagenome (GOLD analysis project Ga0210111, IMG submission 185520) | Wetland microbial communities from San Francisco Bay, California, USA, that impact long-term carbon sequestration - China_Galinas_PWC_D2... | ecosystem: Environmental > Aquatic > Marine... | reverse complement strand
ATTCGCATCGGTCCAATAGACCTTGCCCCCGATCGGGTCCACCGCGATCCCGAATGGAACGAACACGTCCGTGGTGACCAATTCTTCCACGTTGGAGCCATCCACATCGACACGCTTGACAGCAACGCCCGCTCCACGATCTTGCCAATATATCTTTCCTGCGCCGACATCCAGTGCCATATCATGCACCGCCGCCCCTGAAAAAAGGAGTTCTTGGTTATTCTGTCCACTTGCGAGAACTCTATGAATGCTACGGTCTGTCCAGTAAATCGTTTGCGCGCGTACCGTCGATACGAAACTGCCGGTGACCATCAATGCCACTAGTGCCGGGATTAGACTACCGACGCGGCCCTCGCGCGCGTGATGGCCGGTTCCCCACCGGGGACTATGTATCGCCGGGAACGCATTCGGATGATCGCTTGCAGAGGTATGCCTTGCCGACAAGATGCGTGTCATCATTCCCTCCATTCGAATTGAACCGGGACACCGGAACTGACGGACCCAAGCCGCTATCATAGCACACACGGACTGCCCGATTCAAGGAAAAAGGCAGCCGCTGCTACCTCGAAAACGGCTATTTGACCGCCCAACGGGAGTATTTCGGCCTCTGACGCCTTGGAAATACCGTTGGCAACGGACCAATGATTGCGTCCTCGAATCATTGATGGGTCGCGCCCTTGTACCTGTACACGCCGCTATCGGCGATAGGCAACGCACAATGGCCGCTTCCGTCTATAGAGTAGAGCGCAGTTGGCTCGAAAATGGCATCATCCATTTTGTCGAAGACTTTCGCCCGTTTTGAGAAGAATTGCTTCGTCGCGAGTCGGACAGTGAGAGCTTGGGGGAAACAAGCCGCACCACTGGCGGCATCGCTGCCAGATATCGACACTCAAAGGCACCTCTCAGCCGTGAGGGCGGACTCCCGCGTGGCAGATCGGAGTCCGTGCGTCACAAGCTCCGTCGTGCCAATTCGCTGGCGTAAGCTACTCCCAGCCGATCCGCGTGTGCGGCGACCCAGTCGGTCAGCTTGGTCAATCCCGCCGGTGGCGAATCCGTGCATAGACGCCCTTCCATCAAACCGCGAATTTCCTCTCTGGTGATCACCACGTCTCGCATGAGTTTCCCGACGATCCAGCCGAGCGCATAGCCGACTTGTGGAGGGACGCTGATGATCGGTCGCGGGCAGCCGATCAAGTGTCCTATCCTTGTCACGAGTTCTCTATAGGTGAACGTCTCGGGCCCGACCGCGTCAATCACGCAATCCTCTTTCCCTGCCCCCTGCTCGACGGCGAGTTGCGCGAGATCGTCCACAAACATCGGTTGCAGTCGGTAACTGCCGTCGCCGAACACACCGAACACGGGACAGCGGCGGAGCATCCACGCAATATTGTTGATCAGAATGTCCTCCAGACCGAAGAGCACGGTCGGTCGCAGAATGGCGTACGAGACGCCGTTGCCCTTCAACGCCTCTTCCAATTCCGCCTTCCCGCGAAAATAGGGGAGATCGGAATCCAGTGACGGATTTGTTATGCTCACATGAACGATGCGCTCGACGCCGCATCGCTTGGCCGACTTGAAAAGCCGAAGTGTATGGCGGACAGCCGTCTCATGATCAAACGACCGGTGATCGAACCGCACCCAGTACGTGTTGTACAGCGTACGCGCATCGCGTAACGCCTCATCGAGGGCGGTCTCACGCTCGAAATCAAGCGGATACACGTCGACGTCGACGGCACGGTCGCCCCGCCGTGGTGAATTGGTCAACGTGCGCACCCGTACACCGCGTGCGAGCAACCGCCGCGCGATATAGCGACCGCTGTAGCCAAACGCCCCGGTGACGACGTGGATTCCGTTGTTCGTCGCTGAACCCGGCATGAACTTCGTTCACATGTGTACGAAGAGCGACGAAGCGACGGAGGGAGGGACACTCGGAAATGAGAACGAGTCTGCGGACCTCTCTGGGAAATCGCTCGAACATCAGGACCATTCGTGCGGACAAGACGGAAGCCCGAACCAGCCGCCCTCGCCTTCATACTCCGGCCGCGAATTGACCCGCGCACTGGCGCTTGGGGCTCCGATGGGCCGCTCGCTGACACTTGCGGTACTGATCGCCAACCTTCGTCGCTACGTCGCCAGAGCCGCGTAGCGGATCGACGTCGCTCCGTCGCTTCTTCTCTCACGCACCGGCCATCAGGCTCTTGTCCATGGCGAAGATCTCCACCCTGCGGTTTTTCTTTCGCTTGTCGTTACCACTGTTCGGGACGCGAGGACGATACTCCCCGCAACCGCCGGCGACGAGGCGGGCGGCGGAGACGCCGTTCTTCGTCATGTAGCGCACGACCTCGAGGGCTCGCTGCGCGCTGAGTTCCCAGTTGTCCTTCCAACCGCTCTTCTTGATGGGCGTGTCATCGGTATGACCGAAAACGAAGATGTGCTTGTCACTGTACTGGCCGCGAATCGCACTCACAACGGCGTCGAGAGAACGCCGCGCCTTGTCGCGTATCTCCGCCTTTCCCGGCGGGAACAGAATCTCGCCCTCGATCGCGATCATGGCGCCGCCGGGGACGGCGGTCCAACCCGGTGCCTCGACCTGCTGTTGCATCACGGGCCGCTCAATGACACGCGGCGCCCGCGAAGCCACCGCGAGTTCACCGCGGAGGCTGTCCGACTCGCGCGTGGCCGACGCCAGTTGGCGGTCAAGCTCGCGCTGATCGTTGTACGCCTTCTCCAAATCGCCCTGGCACATGTTGATCTGATCCGTGAGACTGCGGTTCGCGTCCTCGAGCAGCACCACGCGGCTCTTTAGCTTATTCGCACAGCCCGTGCCCGCGATGACCAGAAGCACGCACGGCATCATCCATTTTGTCGTCTTTTTGAACATCCGTTTTCTCCCAACCGCCCGAAGTTCCAATCTTACCGTTTGTTCCCGAGCAAGGCGCACCCGCCGCGCTGTACGGTTATCGGCGCCTTACCACCATCTTGGTCGACAGATCCAGAAGGAAGTGCCGTGCATATGACACTCAATCCGTGTGCCTCAACGCCGTCGACGACCACGAAGATAGACTGCGCAGAGCGAAATTGCAAGAACAATGTACGCTAAGCGGCGAGCGACGCCTGTGAGTTGCCGAGAATCAACACGTTGATCACCGTAAGAGCGCGGCTGATCAGCGTACAATTCACAATAGGTTCATAGAACACCGTCGTCACCAGGAGCGCGAGAAACAGCCACGGTCCCAGCGGCAATGCCCGCGCCTGCTTGTAGGGCAACGTGATCAGCCAGCCCGCAAGCGCCAGCGCGGTGGTGATGACGAACCCGAGCACGACCACCGGCCAACCCGCCACACATCCGGCCGCCGCCATCATGTGAATATCACCCGTGGCGAAGGCCTCGCGCCCGAATAGAAGGGTGAACAGAATGCGCACCACCCATCCCAACGCGCCGCCCAGAACATATCCAGCCGCCGCGGTGGACAGACCCTCCAGCGGCGCCCATCGCTGGAATAAGTCCAGATTCCACACCCGAAAATGAAAGTGAAGCGTATCACTGATACGTTCACGAAAACCGCCGTCCTCACGCATCAGCCAAAGCCCCAGCAGCGCCAAACACACAACGGGGAGGAACATGACGAACTCACGCAACACCATGCCGCGCGCCTCGTGTCGTTCCTCATCGATGGCCGAGATGATTTCGTGATCGGACTCGCGGTGTACCGTGCTCTCACGCACAATCACGATGAAGAAGAGAAGCAGGACAAGTCCGGCGCGAATCTCGTGAGAAACGGTCTCCGATTTGAGGTTCGCAAAAGAAATCGTAATCAACAGAACGACGAGCAGCGCCACACTGCAGATGGCGAACAACTGGGACAATCGTGACCGCGCCGGAGCCGAAACCTCCCCAGTCGACTCGCAGTCGGTCGCCCCGCCATCCGTACCACCCACATCCGCCTCGCTGGACGCCTCCGCCGCATCGTTCAATTCAACATTCGAGTCCGGAATGTCTTCCGGACCGACCTCCGGAAGGTCCGCGCTGAGTTGCGCCGGTGAGCGCGTAGACAGCCAGAGCCAGACAAGAAAGAGGCCGACCAGCGCGAACAGCGACATCACGGCCAGCGAGTCGCCGGGGCGAAACCACTCCTTGCTGTGTACGGGCGTCCAGAGCGTATGGAAAAAGAAGCCGCACGCGACCGCAAGATTGGTAAAGCGAACGTCGACCCAGTAGTGCTCCAGGTCGATGGCCGACATTGCCAGCAGAGATGCGAACAGTACGACGTGCGCCGCTAAGATCGGCCAATCCGACGAAAGGCGATCCGTCAGCCCGAATGCACTGCGGCTAAGCCCTGCGCGCACTTGTCCCACAAAGAACGCATCAAGCAGCAAGAGCACTACGAGCGCGGTGGCCGCTTCGATGAACAAATACCGCGGCGAGATCGGCCCATGACAATCGCGGCATCGACCCCTCAGCCGTATATAACTGAGAATCGGCAGGTTGTCGTACCAGCGAATTCGATGCCGGCAAGACGGGCAGGTGGACCAGAGCGGATCGCGCAACGATTTGTCACGGGGCAGGCGGTAGATGACGACGTTAAGAAAGCTGCCCACGCATAGCCCGAGCGCTGTCCAGAAGAACAGCCACCAGAGCGTTTCGATCACAGGCATACGCCGTCTTCTCGGTATTGGCGATTACTGAGGCTTGCTGTGCGTTCCGTCGCACCACGGCAGATTTCCGCTCCGGTGGCATTGACAGACGGCCTTCTTTCCCGCCGCCTCAACGTCACACACCATGGGGGCCAGACCCGTTCCCTCGCGGCTATGGGAACCATCGCAATACGGTAGATTTGCGGAATGACCGCACATGCAGTAGGCCTTCTTGCCGGGTGTTTCATCGACAACGATAGGAGCGGTTCCGTGTTTCGGTTCTGCCATGAGCGTCCGTTCTCCGTACCTGAAAGGTCAGATCTCAAATCCAAGACACGCGGTCATCCGGGGCGGATCATACCAGATCGTGTCGCCATGCAAACCCGTGCCTGACGCGGCACCGCGCCCATGGTGCATTTCGGGACTTTTGTCTCAAACTAGAGCCGTCTGCCGTCATGCATAGACGATCCACAGACGCCGAAAGACAAAAGATGACGGCTGACGGCTGATGGCTTTCACCGTCTCAGATTTGTTCGAGAAGTCGCACGAAATCGTCGATGACATCGCCCGGCGTGGAAGCCCCCGCGGTCACGCCGGCCACCTTCTTGCCCTTGACCATGCCCACGTCGAACTGATCCCAGCCTTCCAGATGGTGTGCTTCGCAACCGGCTTCCACGCAGAGCCGCGCTAGCTCCTTGGTGTTCGCCGAGTGGAGTCCGCCCAGCACAAACATCACTTCCACCTCCGCCGCAAGCGCCACCGCGGCCTCCTGACGCCGCGTCACCTCCAGGCAGAGCGTGTTGACGATTTTCACTTCGCGATACGGCCGGCAGAGAATACGCGCGATCACCGCAGCCACGTGTTCCGGTGAGTGTGTCGTCTGCGCGACGATTCCAAGCCGCTCCTTGTAGGGCAGTGCCTCTTCGAGATTCGTGTCGCGGTCAATCACCGTCACGACGGGGGCATAGCCGATGACACCGCGCACTTCAGGGTGATTGGGGTCGCCGATCATGACCACGTGGTAGCCGTCTTCGTGCAACTGGCTGACCACCTGCTGTGCGCGTTTCACCAGCACACAAGTGGCATCCACGATTTCGAGACCGCGGTCGGCAGCCCGTTGCAGCGTTTCCGGCGTGGCGCCATGCGATCGGATCAGAAGCGTCTTGGACGAATCGACGTTGTCGAGTTCGCCCGATTGGCTGAGGCCTTCTCTTTCGAGCTTGCCCACCACATCCTTGTTGTGGATGACAGGTCCGAGGGCCACGACCTGACCCGGACCTCTCTCCGCCACGGCATGCTGTGCGATCTCGATCGCGTCCTCGACGCCGAAGCAAAAGCCCTTCTCACTGGCAACTTTGACTATCAAGATTCTAATCCGACCTTAAAAGACCCCGATTCGCCGCAGACAACATATTATAGATCTGAGCGGTGGTGCTGACCATGCCGTCACGAACACGGCAGTGGACGCAAACCAACCGGGGGCCCCCCGTCTTCCCCCCCTCCGTCGCTCCGTCGCTACGTCGCTACGTCGCTACGTCGCTACGTCGCTACGTCGCTACGTCGCTACGTCGCTACGTCGCTACGTCGCTACGTCGCTACGTCGCTACGTCGCTACGTCGCTACGTCGCTACTCTTCGAACAACATCCCCGCCTCCGACGTCGCATCCACCCGGCCGGCACGAAACGGCACACCCAGATGCGCATAGGCATCTCGCGTGGCTTGCCGCCCCTGGCGTGTGCGCACGACGAATCCGATTTGTAGAAGATATGGTTCGACGATGTCCTCCAGCGTGTCGCGCTCTTGCCCCATCGACGCGGCAATCGCTTCGATCCCGGCCGGACCGCCGTCGTAGACCTTCATGAGGGTCCGCAAATAAGCGCGGTCGAGCTCATCGAGCCCCAGCGCGTCGACTTGCTGGATTTCCAACGCCTCAGCGACAACCTCCCCGGTGAGCCGGCCGTCGGCACGAACCTGCGCGTAATCTCGCGCACGCTTTAGCAGCCGGTTGGCCACGCGCGGTGTACCACGGCTACGGGCTGCGATGGCCGCGATGGCACCTTCTTCCGTTTCAATATCGAGCTTGGAGGCGGATCGGGTCAGGATGACGCTCAGGTCATCGGTCGAATAGAAGTCAAGATGATACCGGTGACCGAACCGATCCCTCATGGCCCCGCTCAACAGGCCCGCCCTCGTCGTGGCACCGATCAGCGTAAAGCGCCGCAGCGCGAAGTTGACGACGCGGCCGCTCATGCCCCCCTCGATCGTGAAATCGACGCGAAAGTCCTCCATCGCCGGGTAGAGGAATTCCTCGACGATGGTCGGCAGCCGATGGATTTCGTCAATGAAAAGAATGTCACCCGCCTCGAGGTTGGTCAGCAGCGCCATCAAGTCGGCCTGCTTGGCGAGCGATGGGCCCGATGTGATCCGCGGTTTCTTGGTGGTCATCTCCTGCGCGATCACGTTGGCGAGCGTGGTCTTGCCCAGCCCCGGCGGCCCGTCCAGGAGGACGTGTTCGAGTGGCTCGTTTCGTTTGCTCGCCGCTTCGATGGCGATGTACAGCTTCTCCAAGACCGCGCGCTGCCCGACCATCTCGTCGAGCCGCTGCGGGCGCAGTGCGGCGTCGATCGGCTCATCCTTGTCCGTTCCAGCGCCGGTCAGCAATCGTTCACGTGCCATGCTTCTGGTCCACCCTAACGCAACAGCCATCCTGATGCGTCTGCAGAACTACGGCTCAAGACCGCTTTTGACCCGATAGGCCAAACGCACCCATTCGTCCGCCGTATCCGTTTCCGGTCGCGTCTGCGCACACTTCTGTAGCCAACGATCGACGTCAGCACGCGAATCGCCCCAAGCCACCAGCACCTCTCTGGCATCCATCTGTGCCCGCGTGAGCTCCACGGGTTCGCCGGCTTGCACATCACCACCGACGGCCAAGTCGGACATTTTTCCCTTGAGTGACGCGACAATCAATTCTGCCGCCCGCTTGCCGATTCCCGGCAGCCTGGCAAGTGATTTCACATCGCCGGTTTCGATCCACCTGGCAATTCGAGCGACCGGTTCCGCCAGCGCCTTGAGCGCCTTGCGCGGCCCGATGCCCTTGACACTGATGAACCGGGAAAAGAAAAGCTTGTCCTCCTCACAAACGAAACCCAACAGCCGCGGGATCAAGTGACCCGACCCCTGATTGCCTTCGAAAAACTCGTTGGTGAAGAGCGTCACCTGGCGCCCGCGAGAGCCCGCCAACTCAACGACTGCATAGCTTGGCGTCAGAACCTCGTGCGCCAGCCCGTCGCGATCCACCACCACCGAGTCCTCGTTTACCTCGATCAGTTTGCCGGTGATGCGCACGATCATCGACCCACCTCCTGCAAACGGGTCTCGCGCCGCTTCGCACCGCAGCAGATGGCGATCGCCAGCGCGTCTGCCAGGTCCGGCGGCTCGGGCATGGAGGCGAGCCCCAACGTCGCCTTGATGGCGCGCTGTACCTGGTTTTTGCCGGCACGACCGTTCCCCGTAAGGTGTCGTTTCACGTGCGTGGCGGCGAGACTCTCGACCGGAATGCCCCGCCGTCCTGCCTCGAGCAGCACGACCCCTCGCGCGTGGCCCATGAGTATGGCGGTCCGCGGATGTTTGTAATGAGAGTAAAGCGCTTCGACGGCCAGTATGGTCGGCTGGTGATCGTCAAGAATTGACGATATGTCCGACTGCAGCGCGGCTAGACGGCTCTCAAGTGGCTCATTTGCAGAATACCGGCAAACGCCGGCATCGATGATGGACTTATCGTCGCCGGCGTGCCGTACGACCGCATAGCCCGTAATCCCCAGACCGGGATCAATCCCGCAAACCACCGCGTCCATACGGTTGCCACACTCCTTTTTGCAGGCTGGATGCAAGCCTGAGGGCCTCAAGCGTCGGCCTTTCCGAGCCAGCTGTCAAGCCTGGAAGGCGTTGGATCCCGTGCGAATCGCACCGCAAGTTGAAGTCGAACGAGGTGCAAGGCGGTCCTCCAGGCGCGCTTACCAGACCTCGACGGCTCCTTGCTGCGAACATTGTGTTCACCGGGAGTGACCGGTCGTGACAATTCCGATCTCTTACCGCAAGCACCAACGGCCATCAACGAATGCGTGCCCGCACCCCGACCGGTGCGTATGGTCGCGCCCGATAACGACCCAGCGGCTCCGGCGGCGGTCGTACGCGCAACCGCAATTCGCATCGTGGACATGGTGCGATCGCCGAACGCCGCGATACGGGTATGCCTTTCGCGGCGGATTCGTACGATTCGTGCGGGCGGAAGCGACCCAGTACGTTCCATCCCAGTGGTGGCCACAGTTCGGTCCGTGTCGGTGCCCTTCCAGTACGATGAGGTTTGAGCCGTCGTAGTAATGGTGGTCACAGGACCGAGAGCAGACGTGCCTCGCGCGGTGCCGCCGTGGACCTCGGTCGTATAGAACCCAGCGGGTTCCGTTCCAATGGTGACCACAACCTTCGCAGTGGTGGTGATTCTTCAGGATAACCAGGCGTTCGCCATCGTAGTAATGTTGATTGCAACTTCTGGAGCAGACATGCACGGAGTCTCGATGGCCGCGATCCGGCCCGTCTTCATGGTATTCGACGGAATAGTGCCCACGCGGACAACCGGCCAGAAGCAGCCCCAAGGGCGCGAACAACAGCGTTAACATGTTCCTGCGAAGAATCATCCTGATACCTCCTGACTTTAATAATTCCTGTCCGACACTGCGCGGCCCGTTGAACTATGTTCGACATTGCGAACGGATTGTCGTTAGAATACGGTACGCTCTCAAGATACGCCATGTCCTATCACACGGGTATCCCCCGAAACCCCACAATGAACGCCTCGGATTCCATCCCATTTTGGCCCGGAATCGGCGACCGGACGGGCGGCCTCGCACTCGCTCGGACACCGAGACGCGGAAAGAACCTGGCCCGAAATTCCCGATTCATCGCGGACTTGGTCGGACGGAGTGTACGGTTTTCGCACACTAAACCGGTAAGGAGATTCGCTACACGCCGTACAGTTGGCCCACCTTGACACCAAGATAGGCGGGCGCATGGGTACAATGTCGCGCTCAATCGTCGATTCCACAATCAGTGAGGGATGGATGTCGCGCGTCCCGTAGCCTCAAGCACTGCGATCCGGAAGCCCGGTGGGTTACATTGTCCCTGAAGCTCGGAATTTACGGACCAGTCCGGGTGTTTCATAGGCGGGTAGCGAGATCGACAACCAGGTTGGAAGAGCCCGATATTGCCCAATCGGGGCTCGTGCGGGGTCCGAATCACGCCAGGCGTAGACGTAACCCTCCGTCTCGTGTGTCGGGCGGCCGCCTTATCGCCGCGCCGAGATAATGCATCGGCGGCCCCGTCATGACTTCCATGGCTGTGCTACCGTTAGCTGTTCGTACTGGAAGAATGTAAAAAAGACTTGAAGCCGCTCAGGATAGGCGGCGAAGAGCAATACCCGCAAACCACACCCGCGGTATTGTAATGGCTACAGGTGCCATGCTACAATTATTGGATAGGTACTGCCGCGGCGAGGATCATGCTCATTGTCTCAATGAGCTTGTGTTAAGTTGTCTCGTCGCCTGCACGAACTAATGCAGCAATGGGGTTGAAGTATGCGCAGGTTGTCAATTACACTAGCGAAACATTCAGACGGCCGGCGCGTGCTGGTTGTCGGCATGTGCGCTGCTACGCACCGTGTGCGGTAACGTATGATGCAGCGCGGCTCGACGTTGCGCAGAACAACGAGGGGGAAAACATTCCTATCCGAGAAAACAAAACGGATCCCGGCTGGCTGGTGAGCAGCATGAAGCAGGGCGCGTTGCGCGTGGCGTGGTCACGCCGAACTGCCGGCGGCACTGTCCGCGGCGGAATCTCGAACGAAGCGTGTAGGGCCGCACCCATTACAGAAAAGGACCGCTTGATAGTTGATCGAAATATCGCAGAGTGGCCGGCGTCGAACCGGACCGACGCACGCCACCGTTGCGACTTGGTTATAACGTGATGACATGAAGTCGTCAGGAATGGGGTAGGGTTCCGGATTGGGAGGACCGAGTAATGAAAAGGAAGCATCGAAGTTACGCGGAATTATTCCGCAATCTAGTGACACCGCTCGGGGCGTTAGCCTTGGGCGTTGTCGTGTTCGCCGCAACGGTGAGTTCGGCGGACCCCAGGCTAGGTGAGAAGGCGTCGAAAATGGCACCTGCCGTGATCGACATTTCGACGGTCGGTCCTCAGTCAGCGTTGGCACCTCCGCCGGGCGGCAAGCTGCATGCCTCGCCGGCGATGGCATCGCGGTCCGACGATCTTCTGCCCTTTTTCAAGGCCAATGCCCCCGCGGGCGGCAGCGCCGTGGCCTTCGGACGCGCCAGTTCGGGAGGCGGCGGGCGTGACGTCGGCGATGCCTGCATATGTGATGCGGATTGCGCCGACCTCGACGACATCGACAACTGTAAGGTCGGTGTGTGCGACGAGAACCAGGAGTGTGCCATAGAAAATGCGGATGTAGATACCTGGTGTGACCTCGATACCGATTTCTGCACGTTGGATCAGTGTAATGCATTCGGTCAATGTGTCGCCCGCGAGACAAGCTCGGGCGTGTCGCAGTCACCTTGCACACAGGTATGTTCCGGTGGTACGCGCCCCGGAAAGTACTGTGATACGGACGCGGAATGCCCCGGCGGCGGCACCTGCGCGATCGCCGGCGTGTGCAACAGTATCGATGAGCGCTGTGAATCCGCGGGCGACGTCGGTCGCTGCTGCTCCCCGGATGGGACAACGTGCGAATACGATGATGAAGCCACATGTCTTGGCACGCCCGGCAACCTTTGGCTGCGGTTGGGCGATCCGACGGATCAACAGGACACCTGCATTTGCCCGAAATACAGCAGCGGCTTTGCACCCGAAGGCGCCCACGGGCAGACCGTCGGACCCGTTCTTCCCTCGAACAAGGTCTGTGGCGTCGGCGGGAACATTTGTGAGGGCGATGGCTTTTCCGATTGCCCCAAGCGGTGTAATGCGCTCAGCGATACACCCGATGCCATTTGCGCCAACGACGTAGACTGTGCAATACTCGGCACCTGCGCCATCGGTGGCAACGTTTGCGTCCCCTCCGACCCGACGACTTGTACGGCCGGTGCTGGCGATGACTGTCTTCCCGATAACGAAGACGCTTCCTGTCTGTCGGATTCGTGTAACGAAGATCCATTGGCCTGCAACCCGGCCACCAAGTTCCTGAACGTGGGTGACGACTACAGCTTTACCAATGCAACTGCCATCCGGTTGCGTGAGTTCCGCTTCCGCGGCGGTATCGAGGACCCGGGTGGCGTGCTCGTCTTCGAATTCTACGATAACGATGACCCGCCCAAGTTCGTGAATGCGTTCGGGGTCGGATTCGACCGCGTAGGCATACGGAACTGGACGGTGACGCTCGACTGCTACCCGGACTGTAGCTCACTCCAGAACGAGACAGAGAGAGATCCTCCGTTCATCGTGGCCGGGTCGGGTTATGTCGTGATGCGCAGCTCGCGCGGTTCCCTCTCGGATCCCACCGCCGGCTTGGCTGTCGGGCAATGGGTGGCAACCAATGACGCAGACCCGGCCGGTGTCGATGTCGGCGTGAACGATCCGAATCGGATGTGGATTGACGGCGATCCGAATGTCGATCACTTTGATTTCGGTACCGGTGGCGATCCCAACGTGTTGGAATTCGAGCTTGTCGGGCAGAAGGTGGACATCCTCGGCGCCTGCTGCGACCCCAACGTGTTTGGGGCATGTACCGATACGACGTCCTGGAACTGCAGTGAATGTCCCGACGGCACACCCTGCAGCATCAGTCGCGAATGCGGCGCGCAGGACTTCTGCCTGCCCATCAACTGGCAGGGCCCTGAATCACACAACGACTTCCTGTTCGGCGGTGGCAAGCTTTGTGCAGATGATCCGTGCATCTCCGGCGGATGTTGCGACCCGGACACTGGCGAATGCAGCGAGATATCAGAAGAAGATTGCGACACGGCCGGCGGAGTCTTCAACGGCTTTGGAACGACCTGCACGCCCAACTGTTGCCCGCAGCCGCTACCACAACATGGTGCGGACTGTGCCTGTGATACGTACCAGTGCTCGCCGGATTCCGGTGCCACTTTCACCGGCGTTGTGTGCGATCCAGTCGGGAACCCGAACCCACCCGAATGCCAAGGAAGTGAAACGTGCGAACTACTCTGTTCCGGACCGGATCACTTCGTTCTTGCCATGCCGTTCCAGTGTCGGGACCCGGTCTTCGGCGGAGCACTCGATCCGCCCGAACCCTGCGAACCGGGTGCTGCGGGCGATGCGCACTGTGAGAGCGTGTACGATCCAGGCGGCACGATCGTGCCACCCTCGGTTTGCGATCTCGAGTTGTATGACTTCGAGAAGTCGATCGCATTCACCGGTACCAGCGCCGGCGCGACCGTCGACCTGGAAGCCGGCGACACTTGTGCCAACGACGCCTTTGACGTGGGCTGGCACGAAGGATTTACGCTGAACGAATGCGGCATCGTAACGGTGGACCACTGCTGCGATGGAGGCGTTCTGGGCCAAAAGACGCCCGTGTGGATCGTCCTTTCGGACGGTTGTCCCTGTGGCGTCGGGGGCGGCCAGACAGTGAGCCCGGACACCAACGATATGGGTCTCCGTGCCGGGTTCGGCGCAGGTTGTAATACCGAAGCCGACCTGGCGGGTGAGGGAGGGCCGTCGTGCTGCCCAGACGGCAACTTCTCTGCCACCTTTACCCTCTCTCAAGGCACGTATACATGGCAGATCGCTGCCGGCGGGACTTGCGGTGGGACGACACAGAACTGCGACACCGACGCCGATTGCCTTCAAGGTGTGGAATGCCTGCCCACCATAGGTCCATACAACGGGCACTTTACGTATGAGCGATGTCCGCTTGCCGCGTGCTGTACAGGTGAGAGCTGTATGATCACGGACCAGCTGAATTGCGAAACTCCCGTGATTGACGGTGGTCTTGGCGGGGACTGGCTCGGGCGTGGCGATAACCCTGTGGTACAATGCCTGCCAGGCCAGGATAACGCGTGCCTGAAAGGCGCGTGCTGCACCGGCCCCGGCGCCTGTGAGGACGACGCATTTCATGATGAGTTGGCTGAATGCGAGACCGAGGTAGACCCGGATAATGTCTATCATGGCGGTCTCACCTGCGCCGACGATCCGTGCCCGGTGTGCAACTTCAGGACCGACGGAAACTGCAAGTTCGACGACGGACGCTTCATCATACCGAGTGACCGCTCGCTGATCGGTCAGGATCCGGAAGAATGCCAGGCGTACCTGCGTCGCGCCGAGAACTTCCGCCCGGCCTCGGACACCATTACCAACATCTGCTGGTGGCCTTCCTACTTCAACCCGTTTGATGCCACGGAGTGTGCCGGAGAAGGCGGGCCCATGGGCGGGCCTCCGCCGCCGGACGACTTCCTGGTCCGATTCTTCCCGGATGTAGGCGGATTGCCCGACGAGGCGAACGAGCTGGGCCCGCCCGGGGGTCAGCCTTTGGTCCCCGATGCCAAGAAGTGGCGCGGCGGCAACAGCCGCGTGTGGGAGTATACCGGCACGCTCGGTACGCCGATCCCTGTCAATCCGGGCGATTGCTACTGGATTGAAATCACGGGTCTCGGGAGTTACGACGGAAACAGCGGATGCCTAACCTATGTGCTCGAGAGCCTCGAGGGCGATCAGTACGGCATGTGGGACGGCGACGGAACCTACGGACCGGAAGACGCTGGCGTATTCGATGACAATCCGATTGACGCCCTGAAAGACACAGGGGACTTCGCCTACTGTATCAGCAGTGGGTTGTTCTCGAATGACGACTGCCAGGTAGCGGTGGCGTGCTGCTCGTGCGATGGTACGGGAACGCAAGAGATTCCGATTGATTGTTATGAATCAGGTCGCGTCATCATGTCCGGCCAGACTGACCCGGGCACGGCTTGTCCCGCGCTGGTTCCGGCCACAAACGACGATTGCTCGGCGCCGCATGTTGTCACCCCGGCGGACTGCGGCGGTGATCTGGCATCGTGTCAGATTCCGTTTGATACCCGTTGCGCTACCACGGACGGTCCTGTCGAGTCGTGCTTCGCCGTGACGGGTGCCGGTGCCGGGAACGAGTTCATCAAGGACGTGTGGTTCCTGTACACGGCGCCCGGCTCAGGCGAAATGACGGTCAACACGTGTGATACCACGAACTATGACACCATGTTGGCCGTCTTCGAAGCGGGCGATTTGTGCGACGAATGCCCGACGAGTGGCCGTTGCGGTACCGGTCTGGGGCAGGATCCCACGTGCGTCTGCGACGACAATAACGGCGACCCGGGCTGCGTTAGCTCGTGTTTCGCGACGTCCGAGGTGACGCTCAATGCGGTGGCGGGCAAGTGTTACCTCATCCGCGTTGGAGGCGACAGTAGCGGCATCATCGGAAGTAGCGGTACAGGACTGCTCACGATCAACACGGCTCTCGCGAGCCTGCAACCGCCGGCACTTGCACCGGCGCCAGATAACATCCTCAAGAACCGTTACATCTCGATCGATGCCTTGACGCCGAATCCGGGCCTTGTCCAATTCGACATCAAGGCGACGCTGACGGCTACTTTGGTCGGCGGCGTCACAGAAATCGGTTCCGAATGGTGGGCGAATGCCCCCAATGCCGAATGTGTTTCGCTCATGACTCCGACAAGGCCGGCTACGGCGCCCACCTGGACAGGGTGCAATACGATTCACCTGACCGGTTGCGGAATCATTCCGACGTCCACCTATGACATTGTCGTCGCGGACGGCGCCTCCGAATCGGCCGCACTTGCCGCAGACACGCAAGCGCTTCCCGGAGGCAACAAGTTCTGGGGCGATTGTGTCGGTGGCTTCGACCCGGTGGCCGACGCGTGGACACCACCGGATGGCCTGGTGTCCATTAACGACGCGGTGGCGGCGATCAAGACGTTCCAGAATCCGGCCAACACGCCCGGGTGCGGCACGCCGCCGTGCAACGCGACGCATGTTTCCGTCACGGACGTCCATCCGGCCGGTTTCCCGCAAGAACCGTGGGGTACGCCTAACCAGGTCGTGGATATCAACGACGTGTTCGCGATTATTCTGGGCTTCCAGGGCAAACAATACCCTGGCCCGCAACTGCAGAATTGTCCACTGGTTCCTTGATCGTGGGGCGGGCTTTTCTGCCCGCGCCATCTCAGGGTTCTCGTGCGTAGGAGAACGTTTTCGAGACAGGTTTAGTATTCTGGTAATGCCGCGTACCCATAAGGGTCGCGCGTAACATGGAAGCGGGGCGGACTTTGGTCCGCCCCGCTTTTCTTGTGCTCGCGCAATGGCGGAGCACCATATCGTCGAACCGCATCACGTTCACTTCGAAACACGGAACCCTACATGAGCTTCTCGCGTCTTGAGCGAGCCTTGTTCAAGTGTAGCGCCCGATTGCGTGTTTCGCCCCGGGCGACGATCGCTGCTTGACGCCGCACCCGTCCCGAATAGGCCCTTTCCGGAGATGTTGGGAAAGAACGGATCAGAGAATCGTCACACCCTCTGACTCCGTCAGTTCTCGATAGTACGCGCTGAGTTGCTTCGTAATCGGTCCGACCACCCCCGTACCGATGGTTCGGCCGTCAACTTGAATGACCGCGGCCAATTCGCCCATGGTGCCGGTACAGAACGCCTCGTCGGCCCTATACAGCTCGGTCAGGGAAAGGTCTTTCTCTCGACAGGCAATGCCGTGCGTGTCGCAGAGAGACAATACGGTGTCGCGAGTAATGCCTTCCGGGCACGCGACGGCGCGGCTGGTGTACACGCAATCCTGATAGGCCATAAAAAGATGCGTCGCGTTGGTTTCGGCGATGAAGCCGCGGCAATCGAGCATGACGGCGTCGTCCGCCCCGGCCGCGTTGGCCTCGATCTTGGCGAGAATAGACTGCACGAGATTGGCGTGATGGATCTTGGGATCCATGCAATCCGGCGGAAAGCGGCGAATGCTGCTGGTGATCAGTGTCAGCCCCGTCGTTTCGTACACTGGCTTCTTGTGCTCGGCCAGCACGATGAGCGTTGGTCCGGACTGATTGAGGCGCGGATCCATACCCGACGTGATTTTGACACCCCGCGTGAGTGTAAGGCGAATGTGTACGCCGTCGCGCATCTTGTTGGCCGCTAGCGTGCGTTTGATTTCGGTGATGATGTGCACGTGCGAAGGAATATCGGTGAACGCCAGGGCGAGTGCCGAACTACGGAGCCGGTCGAGGTGTTCATGCAATTTGAAGATCCGCCCGTCATATACGCGGAGCCCCTCCCATACGGCATCACCGCCCTGGACGGCGGAATCGAACGGACTGACCCCGGCCTTGTCGCGATGAATGAGATCGCCGTTGATGTTCACCACGATGTCGCGGTTTCTTGGGTCGTATGACTGAAGCATATCGGATGACTCCTCCGTGCGAGGTTTCACTCGTTTGTTCCCAGCGTTTTCCCATCAGAGCCGTGGGCGCAAGCCCTTGTTGCTCTACACAACTATCGGGCCGAAAACAAACGGCGCATATGTTCGGACTGACTCCTGAAAGGGGGCAACATGTCAGCCCAGGGCACCGCCCTGGGTAGGCAATGCGCGTGGTGCCCGAGCCCTATAGGGGCGGAACAATCTGCCGCGACAACCGATCTCCATTTTTCAATCCGTTTATGTCTGCCACCGGGTTCCTCGACAAAGACCTTCGTCTGTTCCGCGCGCCGCAGTTGCGCCCTTTCAGGGCTCCGGTTTTCTCGACTCGGGCACCCAGGGTGTTGCCCTGGGCTTTCATGTCATAGCCCCGTTGGGGCGAGATTCAAAGGTACGAGACACTACGATCGCAAACGCTGTTCGTACAACTCCTGGTAATGCTCCGTGCAAGCGGCGAGCAGATCAGTCATCTCGGCCGGCACCGCCTCGTTCTTAGGCTTGTAGGCCTGAAAGCCGGTCGACTTTTCAACGGCATCGTACCAGTGCCTCGCCCAAATGCCGTCGGTCGATCGCAGGCCCGGCGGCCAGGAGAGCATCGCGTCGGTGAATGCCACACCCACAGAGGCGCACAGCTTTGTCAGCATACCCTTTGTATCCTCGAGTATCTCACGCGCATCGACAATCGGCGGCGTCTGACCCGTGTTGGCCTGCACGAAGCGGAGGATCTCCACCTGCTGCGGCAGCCCCGTGTCTTCGAGCGTCGGATTCGGCAGGCGCTTGATCAAAGACGTGAGCATTTCTACCGGATCACGAATCAAGAATCCGTGCGTCAAGTCCGCAAGCCAATGGCGGTCGATGTCTGGCAACAAGTGGTGAGCCATGTGTTTCTGATAGAATATGTCCTTGCCTTCGGGCACCGGCCCGCACAACCACTGCACCACTTTGCGCCAATCCGTTTCCTGGTCCGCGATGACTTCGTCCCGTCCGGGATGGTCAAGTCCCGTCTTTTGCAGGTAATGCGCATAGAGCGGCTCATCGCACACGAAGGTGTCGCTTCGGTTGCCCCACGACCGCATCATCGCGGTGGAAATGTTCCGCGGCCCGGACCACATGGCGATTCGAACGGGATTCGACATGGCGACATTCTACACCGACCTCAACGGTGCGATACCACCGCGTCCCGGCATCGCTTGATGTCTGGCAGCGACTTAAGGATGTAGCGGCCGCCCCCCGGAGGCCGTGATGTAACGAGACGACCATGTTTCCGCTTCGCGGTAAGCATGGCACCCGCGCGTCCGGATCACTGACGACGGAAGGCCGAGCCTGACAACTACCTGTGAATGCTACTTATAGCGCTGCATCTCCCCGGCATCGAGGCGGCGGAAGTAGCTGCGGGCAGCACGCATAACGACCGGCGAGAGAATCAGGACGGCCGGAAGGTTGCACAATACCATCATCCCCGTCGTCGCATCGGAGAAGTCGTAGACCGTTTGGAATTTCGGCAGCACCATGCCGAGGAAGACGAAGATCACGAACATGAACTTGTAGGGTAGAATCGCTCGCGGACCGAAGAGGTACTCCGCCCCCTTCTCGCCATAGTAGCTCCAACTGATCATCGTGCTGAAGCCGAACAAACAGACGGCCAGTGTGACCATGTACTTGCCGAAGCCGGGGATCGTGGTGTCGAAAGCGAAGCCGGTCATCTCTGCGCCGTCCATCTCCAAGTGGACGATCTGTCCGACGGCCACGGCCTCGCGGTCCGCGTCCTTTAGTTCACTCGAATCCAACGTCAGGTTCCCGAGGGTCGCCCAACTGTCGGTGCTCCCTTCGATGGAAGTGATCTTCGGCGAAACCTTTTCTAACTCCTTGCCCTGTTCACGCACCGTGTGAACGGCCAACTCCTTTCCCACCACAATTCTGCCCAAGTACAGCGATTCCCACTCTTTGGACATCTCCTCGGCGCGTTCGACGGTAATCGTGTTCCCATCGACAGCCACGACCTCACCCACCGCAGGCCGAGTCCAGGCACCGCTCGAGAGTATGACCAGGGCGCTCATGGTGCAGATGATGATGGTGTCGATGAAGGGACCGATGCCGGCGACCACGCCCTCACGAATCGGCTCTTCGGTTTTGGCGGCGGCGTGGGCCATGGCGGCCGACCCCTCGCCCGCTTCGTTCGAGAAGCATGCGCGACGCAGACCCCATTCGAAGGCGATCCACACCGACACGCCGGCACACGCCCCGCTTTCGGCGATCGGCGTGAACGCGTGTTTCAGAATCAGCGCGAGATAGCCGGGGATTTCGCTGGCGTGCAGAACAATCATGATCAACGCACCACCGACGTAGATCACGCACATGAAGGGAACGAGTTTCGAGGCCACGCTGCCGATGCGTTTGATCCCGCCGATGATGACCATGGCCACCAGTGTCGAAACCACCGCTGCGGATAGGTACGTCGGTACCGTGAAGTGCTTCGACAGCATGTCCGACACATTCCAGCCCTGGAACATGTTGCCGCCACCGAAGGAGTTGAGAATCGTGGAGATGGAGAACGCGACGGCCAACACCTTGAAGACGAACCACAGGGGGTTGCCTCTCTGGCGAAGCGGGTTCACGAGCCCCTTCTGAATGTACCACATGGGTCCGCCCCGCACCTCGCCGCGCGCCACGGTCTTGGCACCCGGTGCCGGTCGCTCTTCGCCGTTGTATTCCAGCGTGCGCGATTCCGCATCCGCTTCCATTCCCGCCGGGGCACTCGGATCAGGCACGTCACGTACGTCGCGAAACATGACGGCCAGCGAGCATTCCATGAATTTGAGCGCCATCCCGAATAAGCCGATCACCCACATCCAGAAGATGGCGCCGGGACCGCCGAGCGAAACGGCCACCGCCACGCCGGCAATATTGCCAAGTCCGATCGTGGCGGACAGCGCGGCGCAGAGTGCCTGGAAGTGATTGATGTGCCCCGTGTCCTCGGGTCGATCGTAGTCGCCCCGAATACAGGAATAGCCGTGCTTCAAGATGCGCCATTGCGCGAACTTGGAGGCAATGGAGAAGGCCAGCCCACAGCCCAACAAAAGAAAGAACAAGGGCATCGACCAGACCCAACCGGCCATTCCGGCAGCGATTTCTTCGAGATTTGGCATAACATCTCCGCGTTAGATTCGTGCCGGGAAAGATACCGGAGTGCCAACCGCGAAGCAACCAGTAGAGTGTGGGTGCCACGGGCGGCTTGTCCGCCCGTGCCGCCGCTGGCAGCTAGCCGCCAGTGGCGCCCGTCAGTCAAGTTAGCCAGTGCCTAACCGTTGCGTTTGATGCCACGTGTGCGTTAGAATCGCACGATCGAAGGGCATCGGCGCGGTCGCGGGTGCAATCGTGGATTCTCGCTGAACATTTCACAGCCGTCGCTCTGTTTGTAGAGGTCGGACCTGCCACGGGCACCAGGTCGTTCCCGCAGGTCTCTTTTGTGGCACGCTGGCTGCGCGGGTTAAATCAATGAGCGAATTACCGAAACTCGATCTCCAGAATAAGGAGAACTGGGGATCGAAGCTGGGCGTGGTGCTCGCGGTGGCCGGTTCCGCCGTGGGGCTGGGCAACTTCCTGCGATTTCCCGGCACCGCTGTCAACAACGGCGGCGGCGCCTTCATGATCCCGTACATCATCAGCTTTCTTCTGCTGGGGGTCCCCATCGCTTGGTGCGAGTGGACCATCGGTCGGCTCGGCGGGCGATACGGGCAAAACAACGGACCGGGCATCATGTTCGCCCTGTGGCGCCGCGCCCCCGCGAAGGCGGTTGGCACGCTCACGCTGATCATTCCCATCTGCGTCTACATGTACTACGTATTCATCGAGGCCGTCTGCCTGCGCTACGCCGTCGAGTTTTTCCAACAGGGCTTCGCCGAGCGGTTTCAGAGTGCCATCGCCGCCTCACCCGGCACAGACCCCACCACGACGGTAGTCCAATCCGCCGGCGGCTTTATGACCGAGATGTTCGGCATGGGTGCCAACGGCGACGTCTTTCAGGGTTCGATGCTCTGGTTCGTGCTCGTCTGCTTTCTGGCGAACTTCTTCATCATCTACCGCGGCGTCACCAAGGGCATTGAGAGCTTCTGCAAAGTCGCCATGCCGCTGCTGGTGTTCTGTGCAGTCCTGATCCTGCTCCGCGTGCTGACGCTCGACGCGGTCGTCGACGGGCGCGACATCAACGGCGGCCTGGGCTTCATGTGGAATCCGAAGTGGGAGATGTTGAAAAATCCGGAAGTCTGGCTGCGTGCCGCGGGGCAGATCTTTTTTTCGTTGAGTGTCGGCTTCGGCCTCATTCTTTGCTATTCCAGCTACCTCAGGCCTAACGATGACGTCGTGTTGTCATCTCTGAGCGCCTCAAGCACCAACGAGTTTTGTGAGGTCGTGTTGGGCGGTCTGATCGTCGTGCCGGCGGCATTCCTGTTCCTGGGGCCGGCGAACGCAACAGGCACCACTTTCACGCTCGGCTTCGTCACCATGCCGGCGATCATGCACTTTATGCCGCTGGGCGCGTTATTCGGCGGGATGTGGTTCGGCTTGTTGTTTCTGGCGGCCGTGACCAGTTCCATCAGCATGCTGCAGCCGGCCATCGCTTTCCTGGAAGATGCGTTCGGTGTGCGGCGGCGTTCGAGCGTGCTGATCCTGGCGCTTTTCAGCACCATCGGTGCTACGCTGATCATGTATTACAGCAAGAACCTTGTCGCGCTCGACTTCACGGACTTCTGGTGCGAGTTTATGATGATCCTCGCCGGGCTGGGCCAGGTCATCATCTTCGGGTGGGTCATAGGCGCCGAACGAGGCATTCGAGAAGCCAACCGTGGCGCAGACATAAAGATCCCGAAGTTCATGTGGATCGTCTTGCGCTTTGTGACCCCGATTTTTTTGATGACCGTTCTCGGCATGTGGTGCTATTTCAACGGCCCGGACCGGCTGGAGGCCATGAGCCCGACCATACAGGGCGGCGTGGCTGCGCGGACGATCTACGAGACAGAGATCGCCGCCCAATACAAAGGCCTGGAAGGCGACACCCTTGCCTCGAAAGTGACGGAAGTGCTGGGCGTTGAAAGCGGGGTGCCGTCGGCGGCGGACAAACTGCCCGACTGGCTGCAAGCCCTTGAGCCGCAGGCCAAGACAGCCGCCGCCAGTGCGGCGGCCGACGCCAGGGTCGCACGCTACGTCTTTGTCGGGGTGTTGCTTATCTTCCTTCTCATCTTCGTCCTCGCCGACATCGGTTGTCGAAACAGGATCGGGAGAGCCATCAAACAGGCCGAAGATGACGGCCTCGGATGGGAGGGTGCGTGATGTTGTCGCTAACCGTGCTCGCGCAAAACGAAGGACTGAATGCTGCCGGTACCATCGTCATGATCGGGTGCATCGGCTGTGTGATCAGCTTGATGGTGTATTGCTACTACCGCGTGCTACGCGAACCGCGCCCCTCGGAACACCATCACGCACCTCTGGATATCGATACACACGACACAGACAGCTGACCCATCGACGCAGTTGTACGGCCGGGTGGAACTGCAGTGTGGTGCTCGGATTCAGATGGAAATACAGGAGCCGCTTCGCCCGGCAGGCGTGGACGAATCAGAGCACCGGGCGCAAGCCCGGTGACACCGCGACGGCGCAGGAAGTCCGTGGGCTTGCACCCAGGGCTCCGATATACCGGCAGCGTGGCATGGGCAATCTCGTTTGCCCGTGCGCATACATGGCAGCCCCCATTGAGTGCGCAACAAGGATCGACCAACCGTCGAAGCGTGTACACTATGATTGGTCTTCGGACTTTTCCGCTGCGTCGGCCTTCGCGCGAAGTGCATCGTAACTGTTGTCACCGCCGAGACCTCGCTCAACTGGAAACCCGAGCGTCGACCAGCCCTCTTCGATAATCTGTCCTGTGGGATCGGTCATGCCGGAGAATCCACCTCTCATGTTGGCGGCATGCCGGTAGCCCGCGGCCAGCAGATGCTGGGTGGCTACCGCCGATCGTTGTCCGGCCTTGCATCCCAGGATGACCCGTGCCTCCGATGATATAGTGGCTTTGACCACGCGCAGAAAGTCCGGGTTGGCGTCCATCTGACCTGTAGAGGGGTTTAGGAATGCGATCGGGATATTCAACGCATTTGGAGGGTGGCCGCTAAGAAACTCTGGAACCGTGCTTACGTCCACGTAGCAATAGTCGTCGCTGTGTTCCATGCGCCGCTTGGCGCCCTCGGGCGATATTTCCGGCACCCTCACGATTTCAACCTCTCAACACGGCTCGCCCGTTGTTAGAAAAGACGGAATGCTCGCAGGCCTTAGGACATTGTCGTTCATCACGAAGCACCGTCAACCGGAAAACGGTCCAAGGTCAGCTCTTCAGAAGCGTCCGTACGGTGCTCTCTACCGCCGCGTCACCACTGAAGTGCATTCCCAGGTCACGCAATTTCTTGGTGCTGATCTGGTTCTTCGGCCCCTCGTTGAGATACTCAATGACGCTGGCGCTGCCCGTGACCTCCTGGGCAATGGAAGCCACATCCTGGTCCGCGATGTACATGTCGTAGCAATTGTAACACTCCCCGGCGATCCCCTCGGCCGTGAGCAAGATGCCCACCGCTTTGGCGACGTCACCGGCATACACCTCCTTGCCACCGAATGAGCTGGAAATGGTCTCACCACTCTTCACCTTGTGTACAAGGTCGTACCACTTGCTCTTTTCGATGGGTCGAGCCGGACCGTAGATACCGGTCGGGCGCAGCGAACAAATGTCGTAGCCCATGCCCAGACCAAAGCTGTGTACGAATTTCTCGATCGCCGCCTTGTGCGCGCCGTAGTGCGACATCGGCCATAGCGGATGAGTCTCATCCAGTTTCCGATCGCCGAGAATCTTCTCGTGAACCGCGCAGGTGGAGATGAAGATGAACCGTGGCACCTTCGCCTGACGAGCCGCCTCGATCAACGCGATCGACCCCACCACATTGGCTTGCACGAAATCCACAAGGTCGCCCTCGGCGCCTCGAAATCCCGCACCGGGACGATCCAGCGCCCCGTGTACCACGGCATCGACACCCTCGACAAGACGATTCATGGAGCCCGGATCTTGGAGATGGCCCGGCAGCCACTCGATTTCGTCCGGTCGCACATCAAACCCGCCGCGGTCCGACTCCTCGCGGTGCCAGCAGCGGCAGGCGTACCCTTCCGACATGAGATGATTGACAATGTATCGACCTAGAAAGCCGGTCGCACCCGTGACGGCCACACGCATGATTCCTCTCCTTTTCAATCCGATGGTCCTGCACGATAGTATCCGGTCGGATGGGAGATCGCAAAAGAGTCCATCGTCGCGAGAAATGCGCGGGCGACGGCAGAATCCACTGATGACCCGGGAGTGACCCAGTTTACAGGATCAGAAAATCACAATACGTCTCCCGGGTGATCGGCGCGACACTCCTCTGTGGTGTCGCGTCTCTTGTGGGCTGCGGATTCCAATTCGGAGGTCTGTCGCCGTCCCAGCCCGATGCCGACGCCGACGGTCTTTCCGACGCGCGCGAGCGTGCACTGGGTACGAATCCCAACGATCCGGATTCCGATGACGACAGTCTGCTCGACGGAGACGAAATGGAGTCCGGAACGTCGCCGCTGGCGGCAGACAGTGACGGCGACGGGCTCGACGACGGAACCGACCCACTCCCCAGTCAATCCTCGACGAACGTTGCGTCAGTCAGTACCGGAAACGACGTCGAGCCTAATGACGACTTCGCGCGCGCCGTGGTCCTCGCCAATGCGGGATCGGAGGCGTTGACCTTTCAAGGCCGTATCGACCTCGCCGGTGACGTAGACCTTTTCGACCTGGGGCCGCTGAGGGCCGGTGACCGGATCGAAGTTGACCTTCGAGGGCGCGATACGACGGCGTCGCTGCTGCTTAGCGTCTTCGACAACGACCAGTCGCTGTTCGCGGCCACCCAGAGAACTTACGCCGGCGGTGCCGACATCGTGGGCCTGATCGACGAAATCGTGCGTCATGATTCCGACCACTATTTCTTCGGCATCACACATGAGGCGGCAGAGCCGAAATTCGGTACGTACCGCATCGACGTCACCCTCCGGCGTGAAATGGAGGCCCCCCCGCCGATACCGCAGGTCGTATTTCTCGATTTCGATGGCGGTACATTGTCGACCGCGTTACTTGGTGTCAGCATCGTGCCACCGTTCAACGCCTCCTTAATCAGCCCCATCTACGAAGGGCGGTCGGTAGCGATGAAAGACGTGATCATTGAGCGATTCATCGCCAACTTCGCGGGATTCGATGTCATCACGGTCACATCCGACGAGGCGTCCGCGCCGGCGGTCGCGGAGTACACGACGCTGCTGTTCGGCTCGTTCCACGAGAGCGTGTTGGGCGTATCGATTGCACTCGACCGTTTTAACGCGGACCGATGCGATGACGGCATTATCTTCACGGAGGCCTTCAAACCCTTCGTGTTCGGTTTTCCACCGAGCTGGGATTCGGTCGGTGTCGCGATCGGCAACGTGGCCGCCCACGAGGCGGGCCATCTGCTCGGGCTCTACCACGTCACGGACCCGACGGCCCTGATGGACGAGCGTTCGGCGGCCGTCCACCTGCTCAGCGATCAGCAATTCAAAACCGCGTCCCTATCCGACAGCGTCTTTCCCCTGGGCTCCCAAAATTCGGAATTGCTATTGGCCGAAACCGTCGGCGAAGTACAGTAGCCCTCTATCCTGGATCCAGCACGCCCCAAGAGTATGGCCATTCCGGCCCCACAACCCATCGCCGCCCCCTCCGTCGCTTCGTCGCTCCGTCGCTTCGTCGCCTCCTCAGTCTGGTACGCCGTTTGCCATAACGTGCTCCGGCATGAGCACGCACGAACTGCGCTCTGAAATGGAGAAAAACCATGTACGGCGGCGACGAAGTCGTTATCACACCTGGGATGCAGCGGTACATTGACCAAAACAACGCCTACCTGGCCAAAAGGTCCGCATATATCCGCGACGTGGTTAAGAAGTGGAAGTTTGACACCATCGCGGTACACGGGCTCTACACCGTCCAGGACGCGTTGGAAGACTATCAAGGCTCGATCATCGAGCCGTGCTTTATGAGCCCTGCGCAGGCCTTCCACGACTCCGACGAGATGGCCGCCGCCCTCGCCTATCTCATCCCGTCGTGGACCTACTCGCGAATCGCCAACCCCACGACCTACTACTACGAGTGGACCCTCGCCCTGCTCGAGGGCTACGGCTACGACGGCGAGACGTCGGCCTGCTCGACGTCTTCCGGGATGGCCGCCATCGCCGCGGCGGTGCAGCCGTTCCTGGTCCACACCAGGCACCACGTGAACGAGCCCCGGAATTTCGTCGCTACGGCCCAATGCTACGGCGGCACCTTCCAGCTTTTTAACGTCCGCCTCATGGAGGAGCGGGACATCGAGTGCCGCTGGGTGGAAGATCCCACGAACATCGACGAGTGGGCCTCCAAGATCGACAAGAACACGCGGTTCTTGTATGGCGAACTCCCCAGCAATCCGGGCCTGGAGTTCTTTGACGTCCAAGCCGTGGCCGATCTTGCCCACAGCCACGATCTACCCCTCATCGTCGATAACACAGTGGCCACGCCCGCCCTATTCCGTCCCATATGCCATGGCGCCGACATTGTGGTGCAGTCCGCCACCAAGACCCTGACGTCGAGCGGCACCGGCGTGTCTGGCGCGGTCATCGCGCGGAACAACCTGACGACGAACATCGACAACGAACACCTGAAGAAGGACTTTGCACTCTACATCAAGTACTTGCCGAATCGCGATACGGGTCCCAACCTGCACCCCATGCAGGCACTAATGACATTGAATGACATGCGTACGCTGCGCTCCAAGGTCGATCTGTTGAGCGGTAATGCGATGAACGTGGCGGAGTTCCTGCAGGACCATCCCGGCGTGGAGAGTGTGGAGTATCTTGGTTTGCCCAATCATCCGCGTCACGAACTGGCCAGCCGGTACATGTGGCTGGCGGATGCGGAACACGACGAGCGATACGGAAGACCCATCAATCGGTATGGGCACCTCATGTCCTTCTGTGTGAAAGGCGGCCCGGACGAGACGCGGCAAATGTTCGACAATCTCCAGCGCATCTGGCGGGCCACGGATCTCGGTAGAATCAAGAGTGTGGCCACCATCCCGGCCATCTCCACGCACCAGCAGCAAGGCGAGGAGGCTCGCAAACTGGCGCACATTCCACCGAACATGGTGCGATTGTGCGTAGGCGCGGAACACCCCGACGACATCATGGCCGACCTGGACCAGGCCCTGCGCGCCGTCAAGCCACTCGCGGTATCAGTGTCAACTGGGGCGTAGCGCTAGACAAGTACATTCACGAAGCCCCATCAATCGGTAAGGCACACCGTTTATTTCTGCGCGACATTTGGGGTCCTCGACGGCCGTGATGGTGCCCAGACCATGTCACATAGGTTGAAAAGCGTAGCGGCCGCCCCCCCTTGGCGGCCGGGCGAATACAGGAATCGCCGTACATTACAAACAAGCAGTTGCTTGAAGTTACCACCCGACATCGCCTGAAATGGCTCAAGCTGCTGCCACAGTTGGTTTTGGAATGTGTGTGAAAACACCTATTCCGAGCCGCGCCCGTGACAGGCTGTCGGAATACTCCGAAAGAGCGCGCACGAGACGGTACTTTCGGATGTCGGGACCCAGTCTCTGGGCGCGAAAGTGCCCTCTGGAGCCCTGTCGGAATACTCAATGTGCATTATTCCGACAGCCTGTTACGGTCGCGGTTCGGTTCTGTGCCGGCCATTGTCACATACGCCATCTTGAGATTCTCCGCATTGCAGTGTGAATTCAACGGCCAAATCCGCGTGCCTGCCGTCTTCGCGGCTGTTTTCACAGAGCACGCAAGAAAATTTAAGAATCTTTCAGTATTTGCGCGCGCTTTTCCTCTGGCCAACGTTTGTGGGGGTATCGGAATGCGTTGGGCAGGTCCCAGAGGCGGGG
>Ga0210111_1000039_pt1 | contig 28437 bp, 24 predicted proteins | sample China_Galinas_PW_6_FD_185520 | JGI IMG/M metagenome (GOLD analysis project Ga0210111, IMG submission 185520) | Wetland microbial communities from San Francisco Bay, California, USA, that impact long-term carbon sequestration - China_Galinas_PWC_D2... | ecosystem: Environmental > Aquatic > Marine... | reverse complement strand
CCCAGCAGCCCTGGTCCGGCTACCGCTTCTCGGTCGACACCGTGGGCGAATCGGTGCGCCAGTTCCTGCTCACGCTGTGGAACACCTACTCCTTCTGGGTGCTCTACGCCAACGCCGAGAGGCTCGGCCCGGACGACTTCACCAACCGAGCGTTGTCGAGCTTTTCGCCGGATAGCGAGGAAAAGCTCGACAACGGTGGGGCGGATCTGGATCGGTGGGCGCTGTCGCGACTCCAGGCGACCGTGGCGAGCGTCGCCGATCACATGGACGGCTTCGACTGCACGGCCGCGGGCCGCGAGATCGCGGCCTTCGTCGAGGAGCTCTCGAACTGGTACGTGCGGCTCTCGCGGCGGCGCTTCTGGGAGGGCGACCGGGCCGCCTTCGCCACCCTCCGCCACTGCCTGCTCGAGGTCGCGGCGCTGCTCGCCCCGTTCACGCCCTTCCTCGCCGACGAGATCCACCTCAACCTCGCCGGCGGCGAGGACGAACGGCTGGAAGGGCTGCCGGACTCGGTCCACCTGCGCGACTTCCCGGCGCCCGACGAGGCGCTCGCCGATCCCGAGCTGGAGGCGGCGATGGAGGCCGTGCGGCTGACGGTCGAGCTCGGTCGCGCCGCCCGCGCGCAGGCGAAGGCGAAGGTGCGCCAGCCGCTGCGCCGCGCCGTGATCGTCGCCAACGAGGCCGAGCGCGAGGCGATCTCCGCTCGCGCCGAGCTGGTCAGGGGCGAGCTCAACGTGAAGGAGCTCGACTTCGTCAGCGACGAGTCGGAGCTGGTCAGCTACGCGGTCAAGCCCAACTACCGCTCGCTCGGCCCGCGCTTCGGCAAGCGCATGCCCCAGGTCGCCGCCGCGATCGAGGCGCTCGACCCCGCCCACGTCGCCGCGGTGATGGCCGAGGGCGGCGAGGTCGGGATCAACATCGACGGCGATGAGCACGCGATCGGGGTCGACGAGGTCTCACTCTCGTTGCAGCCGCTGGAGGGCTACGAGGTCGAAGCCGAAGCGGGCCACGCGGTCGCGCTCGAGCTCGAGCTGGACGACGAGCTGCGCCGCGAGGGCCTCGCGCGCGAGATCGTCCACGCGGTGCAGAACGCGCGCAAAGAGGCCGGCCTCGAGATCACCGACCGGATCGAGCTCGCCCTCGGCGGCGCCGAGGAGCTGCTCGACGCCGCCCGCGCCCACGAGCAGTACGTCGCCCGCGAGGTCCTCGCCACCGCCGTCGCCTACGACGCCGCCGACGGCGCCACCGCGAAGCTCGACGGCCACGAGCTGCGGATCGCGCTCCGGCGAAACGACGCTGGTTAGCGGGTAAAATGCAGCTATGACGGTCAAGCAACGTCTACAGCAGGTGGTCTCCGAGATGAGCGAGGACGAGGCCGCTGACGTTCTTGCGCTCGTTGCGGGCGCTCGTGCCGGCGCGACGCCGACCGACATCTACGGGACCGCCTGGGGAAAGGTGCTTGCCGATGTCGATCCGCAGGCGCTTACCGTGACCGGTAGTCCAACGATCTCGATTCCAGACGGTATTCCCAGCGTGAAGTGAGGCCCGACGAGGTCTCGATCAGGGCGCTGGCCGCGGGCGACCTTCCGGCCCTTGCCGACTTCCGCTGCAGTACGGGCGCGCCCTGGGAGGACCTGGTCGAGGAGCAGATCCGCGGCCCTCTGCCACGACGCTACCTGGCGTCGCCCCCGCGTTTTGACGGCAGGATGCTGATCGGTGTCGGCGCGGATGGGAACGTTCTTGTCGTCGGCGCCCACCACATCGAGCCGACGCTTGAGCCGGATGTCGGCTACACAGAGGTCGTCGCGGTCTCGCTACAGGCCCGCGGCCACCTCGTTCAGTTACCGGAAGAACGGGAGATCTCGCTGGGCGAGCTGATGCTCCTGACGATCTTCAAACAGATGTTCTCCCTCGGCCGGCACCCGCGAACCTTCGTCCGCGTCGACCGCCGCAACCAACGCAGCCTCGCCCTATGCGATCGCGTCGGCCTAACCGACGAGCACCCCGACCCCCACTCGAACCTCCTGGTCCAGCGCTGGGGCGAGCTCCCGCAGCAAGCCTGACGATCTATCTGCAGCAGCCCTCGCTCGTCGAGCATTGCAGAAGCGACTGCCGCAGAGCCGCGCGGGGCCACGTCAGTATTGCCCTCCGCCGGTTCGCGATCATCCGGCTCAACTAGGTTGGCGCGCGGCACGAGTGGCCGCGCAACCCGCGCTTTGAGCCCGCCTATCAACTCAGGCGAGAGCTCCGGAGGCGACGGGGTTTGCTCGCCGTATCGACGCTTTTCCAAGTACTCCCTGACGACGTTCGTCGCGGCGCTTTCGAGTAGGGCGTCGGCCTCAGGCATACGGAGTCACAAGACCCATGCAACGGAACCGTGAACTCGACCCAGTGCTGGAAGTAGTCGGCTCACGTTTGACGAACTTGCCGGCACGCCAGCGAGAGTCTAACGTCTCTCCACAAGGCGGGGCTGCTTTTCGCGCGGAGCGGAAGCGCCCCACGGTAGCGGTGCTAACCCGCTCGTATTCCGGACGCTGGGCGACCTGGGCAAGCAAGTTGACTGCCGGGCGTGAGACCATCGAGTCGTGCTTGACGCGACGACTACGACCGATGTTCTCCAGACGATCTTCATCGGTGGCCAGCTCCTCCTCCTCGGCTTCGCAGCCGTCTTTGGATGGCAGCAGCTTGCCCACGCTAAGAAACTTCGAGACGCGCAGACGCGACCGTTTGTCGTGATTGACCTTGGAAGTTCCCGGCAGGGCTTCTTCGACCTGGTCGTCGCGAACATCGGCTCGACTATGGCGCGTAACGTAACCTTTGAGTTCGATCCCCCAATGGTGACCTCGAAGAAGTACACCGACATATACGAACTCAAGGTCTTCAAGGATGGCATCTCAACGCTTCCCCCCGGCAAGGAGTTTCGCACCCTTCTCGACTTTGGACCCCCTCGCTACAAGGAGAAACTCCCTGACTTCTACCGCGTGAAAGTCAGCTACCGGGGAGATCCCGGTGACCGACTATACGTGGAGGAAATGGATCTCGATTTCGGTCTCTACTGGAACCGGCGCTACATCACGCTCCGTGACATCCATGATGTTTACAAACAGCTTGAGATCATCGCGAAGGAGATGCAGCACTGGCGACCCGGTATCGGCGCGGGTCTCCTGACGGTTAGTCCTGAGGATGTGCGGCACCGCCACGACCAAGCGGAGCGAGATCTGGAGGAGTTTCGCGCTGAGCAGGCCATCCGCGAGGATGAGGCCGCCCACGAGGTCTCCGAGGACGAGCCCGACAGCAGGTGATTCATGGCCGTGGAGGTGTCACGCGCGTCCTGATCGCCGGCTTGACCTGCTGCCTGCTGGAGTAACGCCCCGCGATTCCTCGCTACTTAGGTCCCGCACCCTGCGTGTCACAATTGAAGTCGCGCTGATCGCCCACCTACGTCCCAGGCTGCACGCTGTCGTCCCTCGCGCAAAGCAGCAGCGCTCAAGCGGAAGTAGTCCGCATTATTGAGCTAAGACCGGCCACTTTTCGGTCCGCTGCGGGAGAATGACCTCGTGGGTACGTCAAGTCAGTTCGACAGCGTGAGGCCGCCGCCATTCATCGGAAGGGACCTAGAGCTCGCGACGCTCGTCTCTGAGGCCCAGAGACCCAGATCGACTCGGTGGCTCATCGTCGGCGAACGCGGGATCGGCAAGACGCGGCTCATGCATGAGGCTCACGAACGGCTCGATGGAGTCAGTCGCCTGGTTCCCCTGGGCTCACCCCCCGATTTGCTGGGTCAGGAGCTAGCGCCTCATCTGTCGACCTTTGACCGAAACACGTCATTAATCATCTTCGACGACGTCGACAACGGAGCGTTGGACGACGCACCAGACGTTAGGGACCTCCTGTCTCGACTGCCGCAGACGGCAGTGTTCATGACCGCCAAGACCGAGGATCTCGACCCGACCTGGCTGGAGGTGTTCAAGCAGGGGAGCGAGCCAGCCCTGATGCCGCTCCAGGGGCTGGAGCAGCCGCAGGCGCGAAAACTTCTCGCTGCTGCCGGCGCGGCGGAGGGCCTCGACGTGGAGGGCGCCTTGGACGCGGCAATGGGGAATCCCCGCCTTCTCCTCGAATGGGTCCGCTGGAAGGCAATACCTGGAGCGGGTATGGAGCCGCCTCTTCCAACCATCGCAACCATTCTCGGCCCCGATGGCCGTCCGCTTGGGCCTGATGCTCCAGAGTACGCCGAAGCCAAGGCAAGCGCGCGCGGGATCAGCGACGCACTTATTGAAGAGCTGGCCCACCGACCTGGGCTAATGTTCGAGTTGCTGCCCCGAAAGTTCGAGGAACTCGTCGCGGAGTTGTATGCGCGAGAGGGCTTCGAGGTCGAGCTTACCCGAGCCTCCAGGGATGGCGGCGTCGACATCTACGCTCTGCAACGCGCCCCGTTCGGCTCATTCCTCACGATCGTCGATTGCAAGCGGAACCGCCCCGACCGACCCATCCAGGTCGGCCTCATCGAAAAGCTCTACGGAACCGTTATGGCAAAAGACGCCAGCGTCGGCGTGATTGCCACCACCTCCTACTTCACCAAGGGCGCCCAAGCTTTCCAGCGAGACCGCAAGCACCGACTCGGCCTCCAAGACTTCGTTTCCATCACGGACATGCTGCAACGGGCGCAAGCCGCCGCGTAGGCGCGGACTTCGCGCAAAGCGGAAGCGATGCGACCGATGATCCTGGTCGAAAATGCCCCATGATGGGACTTGCTGCGGGTCGGCCCAAAAGGACGGCCGCCGCTCTGCGTATCTTGTGCAGTCCAACGCCTATCGAGGTGCTAAAACGATGGACCTAGACAACGCGTTTAACGACCTGCAATCTGTCGCCGACGCCAACCCGGACCAGGTGACGGAGGCCCGGGAGCGACGACAGACCTTCAAGGACGCCTTCAAGACCAAGGGCGAGGTCATCGAGGTGTTCGGATCCGGCTCGCTGGCCCGCAGCACCCAGCGCGATCCGATCAACGATGTCGACCTCGTGGTCGTATTCGACCCGGAGGAGCATCCCGACTGGGCAAAGGAAGGCTCGAGTGCCGGAGACGCTCTCGAACATACGCAGGGGCTAGTTCGCACGCTACTCGGCACCTCCGAGGGCACTTTTGACCAGATTGTGCGCCGCGCCGACCCGCGCAACCACGCTGTGAAGTGCTTCCTCGATGACCCGGATGATCCCGACGGGTTCACGGTCGACGTGATGCCGGCGCTCCGCCACGAGGGGCATCTACTTGTCCCAGAGAAGGCGAACAGAAAGTGGATCGAGACTGATCCCGAGTACATGATCCACGAAGTCGCGGACCGTCAGAAGGAGTGGGGTCAGTTCCGCAACTTAGTCCGCGTCGTGAAGATGTGGAGCGAGGACAGGAACGCGGGGATGAAGTCCCTCACCGTCGAGGTTCTTGCGCTCAAATGCCTGCACCAGGAGTCGAGCCGCGGTCGGGCGCTGCAGCGATTTTTCTCCGCGGCAGAGCTGGCGATCGACCGTCCAATCGAAGATTCCGCTGGGCTCTGTGACGAGATCCAGCCGGACCTCGACGTCGGAAAGGCGAAGGAGAAGATCTCAGCGGCCGCCACGGACGCGTGGAAGGCGATCGATGCTCAGGATTGTGGGGAGACGGATCGCGCCGCGTGTTTGTGGCGCCGAGTCTTCGGTGACGCATTCCCGGAGCCCGACGACGGCTGCGCAGATCCGGAGGAAGAGAAGGAGGCCTCCGGTACCTTCGGCATCGGGACCGGTGCGGCCGGCGGCGGGGCCATCGGCATTGACGAGCCGAGGCCGGTCCGGGACTCGCCGCAGGGTTAGCCGTGCCGGAGCTCGAGCGGCAGAGCTGGGTCGACGCCGAGACCGAGTTAGTTGAACGCGAGAAGGCGGCGATGGCCGAGCACGCGCCGGAGATGACCTGGCGCGATGACCTCGTCTACGAGAGGCGACCTGCCTTCGGATGGACCGGCATGGCGCCGGTCTGGGGTGGTGACCGGCCGAAACCGGCTGGCGTCGACGAGCTTCGCGACGGACGGCAGCTCGAACTCGCGGTCTTCTACCCCGAGGGCTTCCCAATGGCACCGCCAGCCCTCCTACCGCTTGACCCCGACGTGCCGATTGGGCGCCGCACTCAGCATCGCTGGCACATCAATGGCGATGGGAGTCTTTGCTTGGTTCAGCGGGCCGACGATTGGCAGCCAACCGACACGGCCGCCGATCTGGTGCGAAAGTCGTCCGGGTGGTTCATCGAGTACCTGCTCGTTGACGGAGGCCACCGAGAGGAAATGACTGAGTGCGGAATCCTCGAGGACACCGCAGTCGACGAGATCCTGGGTCGGCTGACGTGATCAAACCCGCGATCATTCTTCCCTTTCCTTACGCTACTGCGATTTCGGAGTCCGGCGAGAAGCGGGGCACCCTCGACATCAAGTTCTCCGAGATCGAGCAGCTCGCTCTCGTCGATGGTTTCCACCTTGGTTTCCACGGCGGCGGCCGGACGCGCTTGGCCGAGATTTCTCACTCCTGGCACGCGCTAGCAGACCTTCCACCGCAGAGAGGGATGGGCCTTTGGTACCGCGTCCAGCCCGAGCTTCACGCTAACTGGAAGGCAGCTAGAGCACGCTCGGGCGCAATCTCACTCACTGATCTCCGCGCCCAGACCTTTGGGGGCTGGAAGACGCCTGCGCGAGACGGCGTGACTCTGGCGCTCACCTGGACCGACTTGGAGGGGTGGGACCCCGACCTCGAAATTCCCCGCTGGGTCGGCTGGCTTCTGCACGGGAATACCGACCAGGCTGACACTTGCTTCGTCGTCCTGGCCGACGACGAGATGCCGCTGCTCCTTCCCCTTGTCGAGTCCTGGCCGTTAGATGCGCTCACAGAGGCGCGCGTCTTGCTGGTTGGAGTCGGGAGCATTGGCAGCATGGCCGCGGAGGCACTGGTCTCTGGGGGCGTACGCCACCTAACGCTTGTCGATCCGGATCGGCTTCTCTTCCACAACTTCGTCCGGCACCGCGTCCGGCCTCCCCACGTTGGACGGTTCAAGGTCGATGCGATGCGTGACCACCTCCTCGAGCGGGATCCCAGCCTTGATGTCGACGCCCTGCGCCTGAACGTCATCTATGACGCCGACCAGCTTCGACCCCTGCTTTCCGACATCGACATCGCGGTTGTCGCCGTCGATGGCGTAGAGCCGCGACGGGTCGTAAACCACCTCGTACGCAAGGCCGGCAAGCCGGCAGTGTTCGCGTGCGTTCTTGAGGATGGAGCCTATGGAGAGGTCCTCCGTGTGGATCCCAGCCGCACCGGCTGTCTCCTTTGCTCCCGAGCGGCATTGCGCGAGGGCGGGCGAATCGATCCTGAGCCTGCACTGGACCGGGGTTACGGGACCGGAACGCGCCACCTACCGATGACTGCGGTGCCGACTGACCTCAGCCTCGTCGGCGACCTAGCGGCGAAGGTGACGTTGGCGACCCTGCTCGAACCGCTTGGCTTTCGGGAACAGCGCCTCGCCGGCGACCACGCGATCCTCGGGTTGCGTCCGAAACCCAACCGGAAAGCGCCCTTCGACATCGAGAAATCGGGTGAGATTCGGTGGCATTCCGTGTCGCCACCCCGCGAGAATTGCCCGAGCTGCTCGTGAGCATCAAGCTCGACGCCGAAATCTCGGATGCGATCAAGAAGATGGCCCGCAAGTCAGAAGACGGGCGCGAGACCGGTGGAATCCTGCTTGGCCACGGGCCGGACGGGGCCAACGTCGTGCACGTCAAGCGCGCTGGTGATCCGGGCCCGAAAGCGCGACGCGAGCCGGGGTTCTTTCTGCGAGACCTCAAGTATGCGCAAGAACTCGCAGACGTAGCGTGGGTCGAGGATAAAACGATTTGGGTTGGCGAGTGGCACACGCATCTGCACGGCAACCCTCGGCCGAGCCAAACCGACCTGGCCACCTACGCAGGCCATCTCGCGGCGGCCGAGCTGGAATTCGAGGTCTTCGTTTCGATCATTGCCGTTCCGGACCCGGAGCGGGGCTGGATGAAGCCGCTGCTCGCGCCGTGGCTGCTCGAGATCTCTGAAATCCCGGTCGACGCTGCCCGGCGCTCTGGTTAGCGTTCAGGCCGATGAACGATCGCCTTCCTGCCCCGAGCGGAGCCCGCCTCGCCGGCGATGACTTCCAGCACGCCATTACCTGGCTCGAAGCTCTCCGTCTACTCGCAGAGGACGGCGTGACTCGGATCGAGTTCGAGGTCGGCGACGCCCAGGCCGGAATTGCCGACGATCTTGTCGTTCACTGCGACGCCGAGCGGCCAAGCCGTTACTCGCAGATCAAGTTCGCGGTCGACGACACGACGCCACTGACCTACGAGTGGTTCACGACCCCGCCGCGTGAGAACGCCCGGACTCCGCTCGAGCGCTTCTTTGCGGCGTTCAATGAGCTGTCGGAGGGTGACCATCCGCAGGCGGAGCTCGAGCTCATTACCAACCGACAGGTCGCGCGTGGAGATCCCTTGTTGCTGCACCGCAGCGGAATCAACGGGACCCTGATCCGCGCCTTTGCTTCGGATCGCTCAACGACGAAAGAAGCCCTCGCGCTCTGGGGTAGACATCTTGGAATCGGGGACGAGGAGTTGACCGAGTTCTTGGTGCACTTCAGGGTCAGGCCGAACCTGGGCTCCCTTGAGGACCTCCGCGACCGATGCGGGGAGCGCATGAAGTCTGTGGGACTGCGCGGGGACGAGGGATCCGTCGTGCTCGGTGTCTCGATCATCCGCAGCTTGATCGAGGCAGGCACACGTGAGCTCGACTCCGAGGTACTGCACAGACTGATCAGAGAATGGGGGATCGAGGCGGGACCGACGATTGCCACGCTACTGATCCAAGAGATTGACCACCGCCCCTTCGCCGACCTCGCCACTGCTTACGTGGACTGGGTCGACGAGTTCCCCGGAGAGACACCTGACGAGCGCCGGGGACTTCCCGACTTTGCCTCGTGGGAGCGTGACCTCCGCCCGGACCTGCGGCGAGCGGTGCAAGAAGTCCGCGACGGCGGGCACGACCGCGTTCGTATCGAGGGGGCGTATCGGTTGCCGACTGCGTTTGCTGTCGGCTTTGAGCTCAACGAGCGCAGCGGAATCCACGTCATCGTCCCGACCCGCGATGGCGATTGGGAAAGCGACCAAGAGCTCGTCGATGCCCTGATCTCGACCCGTGAGCTCGAGATCAGCGACGAAAAGGTGTTGGCGGTGGCCGTGTCGATCTCAGCGAAAATCGCCGACGACATCGTGGCGCACATCCAGGAAGGCGGGCCGCCGACGGGGAAGCTCCTCGTTATCGAACCGACGGACGGACCCAGCCGCCATGCGATCGCCGGACCAGGGGAAGCGCGAGCGATGGCAGACGCGATCGTCGATGCCGTCCGAGCGGCCGCGCGCGAAGTCGACGCGGAGAGCGTCGACCTTTACCTTTCATGTCCTGCTGGCTTAGCTGTCTTTTTGGGCCGCGTCTGGAACCGATTGCCCCCGGGCTGGATCCTCGGCGACCTGAATCCGGGGTACGGCATGGCCTACCGGATCGAGACCAGCTCCGGCAGCAGCGGCGGGTCTCTCGCAAGCTAGTCTCGACGTCCGATCGACGCACATTGAGTGCGCCCGAGAACACGGAGCGCAGCACAAGAGACAACCCCCTCGTTTGACGGGCAGCTGCCTCCTGCTTTCGCGTGAAAGCAGCACTAACCCGGATCGTTCATGAAGAAACCGCGCCCCGGGTCGTCAGGGGCGCGGTTTCGTCCGTCTGAAGCGGGATTCTGCGGGTTCTCGAAGCTCGCAAACCCGTTCAGGAGGATCACCATGAAGGTGCAGCACGATGGCCGCTCATTCACCGTAGAAGTCACCGCGGACGGAGAGGGCTTGGTCTCCCACGCGGGCACCGCCCTGTTCAGCCAGATCGCCGATAGGAGTGGGCTCACGCGGGCGCTGTCGCGGGAGCTGGCGCCGATGCGCGAGCGCCGTGGCGCTCACGATCCCGGCCGCATCGTTCGCGACCTCGCGGTGATGCTCGTCGACGGCGGCGAGGCCCTCGCAGACCTGGGCGCGATTCGCAAGCAGGCGGCGCTGTTCGGCACGGTTGCCTCTGACTCCACCGCCTACCGGGCGATCGAAGGGATCGCCCGAGACCCCGAGCTGCTCGACGGCCTGCGCTCAGCGCGCAAGGGAGCCCGCGAGCACGCCTGGGGGCTCGGCCTCGCCCCCGAGCGGGTGACGATCGACCTCGACGCCACTCTGCTGAACAGCCACTCCGAGAAGGAGGGCGCGGCGGGCAACTTCAAGGGCGGCTTCGGCTTCCACCCGATGCTCGCCTACTTCGAGGAGACATCGGAGGCCGCCGCCGGGCTGCTTCGCCCCGGCAACGCCGGCGCCAACACCGCCGCCGACCAGGTCGCGGTTGCCGAAGCGGCGCTGGAGCAGATCCCGGCCGAGCGCGTGGAGGGGATCGAGGTACTGCTGCGGACCGACTCCGCCGGCGCCGTCCACGAGCTGATCGAGTGGGCGCATGAGGGCGGGATCCGCTACTCGGTCGGCTTCGACCTCACCGAGCCGGTGCGGGAGGCGATTCTGGCTTTGCCAGAGGGCTCCTGGAGCGCCGCCGAAGACCAGGACGGCGAGAAGCGCCCCAACGGCGAGGTCGCCGAGGCCACCGAGCTGATCGACCTCTCGGGCTGGCCGGGGGGCTCACGGGTAATCGTCCGTCGCGAGCGCCCACACCCCGGCGCCCAGCTCTCCTTCACCGACCACGACGGCCACCGCTTCCAGGCGATCCTCACCGACCAGGGGGGCTCCGACCTCGCCGCCCTGGAGTGTCGCCACCGCGCTCGCGCCCGGGCCGAGAACGAGATCGCCGACGACAAGGACACCGGCCTGGCGAAGCTCCCCTTCCGTGACTTCGCGATGAACGAGGTCTGGCTCGAGCTGGTCCTGATCGCCCACGACCTGATGGCATGGGCGAAGGGGCTTCTGCTCAGCGGCGAGCTCGCCCGCTCGCGGCCCAAGCGGCTTCGCCATCGCCTGCTCCACGTCGCCGCCCGGCTTGCCTTCTCCGGCCGCCGCGCCAAGCTGCGCCTGTAGGCGGGCTGGCCCTGGGCGGCGGAGCTGGTGGCGGCGTTCGTGAAGCTCCGGAACCTGCCGGTTCCTGCCGGCTGACGCTCCGCTCGGCCTCCGTCCAACCTCTGAACGTCTCCGCGCCCAGCGCCCGCGAAGCTTGCCCGGCTTCGGGGCCTTGGCCCCGAACCTTCGGTTGGATCGCGCTTACTTCGCGATCCTGCCCATCCACACCGTGACCGTTACCTCAGCTCGTGGCTCGCAGACTCACGCATTGCGGCTTGCTGCAAGATCCGGGCTAGCGACACCCTGACCGCTCGGACGGGAATCTGGGCTGCGATCAGTCCGAGTCGGCCGGCTCGCCGATGATGAAGTCGGTCTTCGGCGAGTCGGAGAACTTGATCCAGCAGTGCTCGGGGGCGGCGCCGGCCACGTCGACGAGGGCCGCTTCGATCCGCTTCGCGATCTCGGCCTTCTGCTCGTCGCTGCGGCCCTCGAACCAGTGGATGTGGACGAAGGGCATCGCCGCGCCGGCCGGTTAGGCGAGGGCGGGCTCGAGCTCGGCCTCGAGGCGGCGCTTCGGCATCGCCCCGACGACTTTCTTCGCGATCGCCCCGTCCTTGAAGAGCAGCAGGGTCGGGATCGAGAGCACTTCGTACTGGGCAGCCGTCTGCTGGTTCTCGTCGACGTTGAGGCTGAGGATCGTCAGGTCGTCGCGCTCGGCGTCGATTTCCTCGAGCACCGGGTGGACGACGCGGCAGGGGCCGCACCAGGGAGCCCAGAAGTCGACGAGCACAGGGCCGTCGGCCTCGAGGACGTCGGACTTGAAGTTGGCGTCGGTCACGTCGGTGAGCTTGCCGGTCACTGGTATCGGTCTCCCAAGAGTCGAGGTTCAGCTCTCAATACTTCAAAAAGTATAGCGACGGCCGTCAACCCCGGCCGCGGCTCCCTATGTTGCCGAGTATGACGAACGCCGAGATCGCCGCTGCGCTGGAGGAGCTGGGTGTCCTCTACGAGCTCGACGGCGCGGTCAAATACCGCGTGCTCGCCTACTCGGCGGCGGCGAAGGCGATCCGTGAAACCCCGCTCTCGGTCGCCGAGCTGGCGGCGCAGGGACGGGCGACCGAGATCCCCGGCGTCGGCAAGACGCTGGCGGAGAAGATCGACGCGCTGCTCGAGAGTGGCGAGATTCCGGCTGCGGCGAAGCTGAAGGCGAAGTTCCCGCCGACCCTGATCGAGGTGACGCGCGTCCCCGGCGTCGGCGCGAAAACCGCGCGGCTGCTCTTCGAGCAGCTCGGGGTCGCCTCGCTCGAGGATCTCAAGGCCGCCGCCGAAGCGGAAAAGGTCAGGGGGGTGAAGGGCCTCGGGCCGAAGGCGGAGGAGAACGTCCTGGCTTCGCTGGAGCGGCTCGGCGAGCCCGGGGAGGGGCCGGGCCGGCTGCTGCTCTCGGCGGTGCGGCCCGTGGCCGAGGAGCTGGCGGCGGCGCTGCGCGAGCATCCGGCCGCGAAGCGGGTCGAGGTGGCGGGCTCGGTGCGCCGCTGGGCCGAGACCTGCAAGGACATCGACCTGATCGCCACCGCGGAGGAGCCGGCGGCGCTGGCCGCGCACCTGGCCGGCCACGAGCTGATCGCCGCCGCCGGCAACCCCGGCCCGAACGGCCTGCGCGCCCAGACCCACAACGGGATCGGGGTCGACCTGCGGATCGTGCCGCCCGAGGCCTTCGGCAACCTGCTCCAGCACTTCACCGGCTCCCAGGCCCACAACGTGCAGCTGCGCGAAGCGGCCGTGGCGGGCGGCCTCTCGGTCTCCGAGCACGGGATCCTTGCGACCGAGAGCGGCGAGACGACGCTCTGCGAGAGCGAGGCCGAGGTCTACGAGCGGCTCGGCTACGCCTACATCGAGCCGGAGCTGCGCGAGGGCCGCGGCGAGCTGCGGGCCGCCCGCGACGGCGAGCTGCCCGACCTGGTCGAGCTCGATGACGTGCGCGGCGACCTGCACGCGCACACGACCCTCTCCGACGGGCGCAACTCGCTGGACGAGATGGCGGCGGCCGGGCGCGAGCGCGGCTACGCCTACATGGCGATCACCGACCACTCCGCCAGCCACGGCTTCGGCGACCACGTCACCGCCGAGCGCCTCTGGCGGCGGATCGAGGAGGTGCGCGAGTGGAACGAGGGCAAACGCGGCTTCCGCCTGCTCGCCGGCTCGGAGGTCAACATCGGCCTCGACGGCGAGCTCGACTACCCCGAGGACCTGGTCGCGGCGCTCGACTGGGTCGTCGCCAGCGTCCACACCTCGTTCTCGATCTCACCCGAGGCGATGACCGAGCGCGTGCTCGCGGCGATCGAGAACCCGGGCGTTGACTGCATTGGCCACCTCACGGGCCGCCTGATCGGGCGCCGCGAGCCCTATGGGATCGACATCGAGGCCGTCGCCGAGGCGGCGGCGCGCACCGGCACGATGCTGGAGATCAACGGCAACCCCAACCGCCGCGACCTCTCCGAGCACCACGCTCGCCTCGCCGCCGAAGCCGGGGTGAAGATCGTCCTCAACACCGACGCCCACGGCGTCGACACGCTCGACAACATGGCCTACGCCGTCGCCACCGCCCGCCGCGCCTGGCTGACCGCCGCCGACATCGCCAACACCCGCGGCTGGTACGAGTTCAAGTCGCTGATCTCTTGAGGTTCTAAGTCTGTTAGACAACACGCTGTGCAGACGGTAAGATGCGTCGGCCGCAAAAGCGGCGACGCCCCCGCCGGCGGATCCGGGCTCCAATATCGCAATTGGGGGACGAGGGTTCGACTCCCTCCGGGGGCGTGATTTAGTGTCTGCGAATCGAAGGAGAGACCGCTATCATTGAGGGCGCGATATTGGGGCGCGGATTCGATTCACCGGGCTCCCCCAAGATTTGCGAGCGGCCCGCTTCGGCGGGCCGCTCGCTTTCAGCCGGAAAACCGGGCTGTTACCAGCTGGTTGAGAGAAGTTGTAATCTAGTACGCTTCCGGTAAGTATCCGGCGATTCTTACGTTCCTTCATTGGAGAGGACGATGGCAGGCACTCGCACCGTCAGCATCTATCTTCTGAAGCCGACGGTCGGTACGGTTCGGGGTGCGCTGAAGGAGGGCGTTGGGGATCTTCACGAGCACGTTGTCGACGCAGGCGAGACGAAAGGCACGCTGTTCGTTCAAGACGGAGAACCAAGCCCTCCGGATTGGGTGCGATTCCTCGAGGGGGTAAGCGAGCCGGACCTCGCCTATCGCACCCAAGCCCTACGCGCCGTGCTGGTCTTGGAGGCGGCCGATCGTCTTTTTGCCGTCACCTTCGGTAATGCTCGACACCTGCTCGATCCAGAAGGGTACGAGCGTGACTTCGGGTTGCTCTGTGCGCTCAACGGAGTTGATCCGGAGCGGTTGCGGGGTGCCGAGGCACGTACCTTTGACGACTATGCACTCCATACGCTGCGACAGCTTTCACGTCTATCGTCGCTGGAGAGCCTCGAGCTCAATACGGACCGCGAGTTGGTCGTTTCGTTGGCTGGCCAGCTGGACGATGGAGGGTTGGGCAGGAAAGTCGACGGACGCGACGCGGTACGGCTCACCGCGGAGCTCGAGCCGGCAGAACTCGCGCAGAAGTGCGTGGAGCTTCACCGACTCAGCCAGCTCAAGGATTACCGGAAGCGTTTTCCCTTCTTCGACACGATCAAACGCGTTCGGGACCCGGAGGAGATCGTCCGTTTGGAGCGGAAGGCGTTTTCGGCCCTTGGAAAGCGTGAATTCGAAGGGTTTGATCTCTTCCCGCCTCAGGTGATCTCCGATGAGATCGTCGTCTTTCGTGTGGCTCCGGCGGTCAAAGGTCTGACCACTGTCGCCGAGCCCGACCCGAGCCTCCTGCGCTATCCACTCCGCATACCTCGTTCTGCGGCAAAATCAGAGGCCGAACTTCGGCGGTTCCAACTCCGCGGCATCGATGCAAACGGCGAAATCGTCGATGAGTGGAGCTTTCTAAAATGTCTCCACTGGGAGGTGGCCGATGCCGGGGCGATTTACGTGCTCGATGCGGGGCAGTGGTACCGGGTCGAGCCTTCACTGGTGAACGATGTCGAGGCCTTCGCAGGAAGTCTCGTCGCATCTGGCATCGGGTGGCCGTCGGCAACGGTGGGTGAACGCGAGGACGCCTACAACGAAAGAGCGGCCACGCTACCGGGAATGGCGCTTCTGGACAAGCATTGTGTGCGGCTGCCAGGCCAAACCGAAATCGAGGTCTGCGACATTTTTAGCGAGTGGCGTCATTTTGTCCACGTCAAGCATCGCAAGGGTGGTTCGGGACCACTGAGCCACCTCTTTGCTCAGGCGCTGGTTTCCGCTGAAGGCTTTGTCACGGAACCGGAGTTCAGGCGCCTCTTCCGAGCAGAGCTTGACGGCGCGAGGCGGGGGTTCGGACGCTTCTCCCCAAATAAGGTTGATCCCCACGAATACAAAGTCGTTCTTGCGTTGATTACCACTCCGACGGCTTCGGGCAAAGTCGCTGAGAAGCTGCCCTTCTTCTCGAAGGTCATGCTTCGTTTGGCTGTAAGGCGCTTGCAGTCAATGGGCTTTGAGGTCTTCGTCGATGCGATTCCGACGCAGGTTGGCCTGACCGGACTGCCTGCACCTTCTGCAAAGCGCAAGCGGAAACCCAGATCTGCGGCGTCGGCCAAAAGTCGGACCCGAAAAGCGACGACTGCTCGCAAATCGTAAGCGACCGTTTCAGCCCGCTCCGAGGCGGTCGCTGCGCAGGCCTGGGGTGCGGACGAGCTGGATCGGGCGCAGGGCGGAGTTGGGGACGACGTAGAACTTGACGCCGTCGCGCTGCTCGACGCCGAGCACGGCGGCCTCGCGGGTGCGCATCGCGAGCGCGACCAGGAGGGCGTAGCCGGCGCCGATCGCGGCGACGCCGGGGAAGAGGACGCCGAGGACGCCGGCGGCGAGCGCGGTGAGGCCGATCGGCCAGAGGCGGCCGGCGGCGATCCTTGCCGGCGAGTCCTGCGGCAGCGAGGTCGTCGTGCGGGCACGGGCGAGCGCGTCGCGGACCCCGTCCGCGGCCCGGCTCGGCCGCCCCAGGTAGAAGCCGAGTGCGAGGGCGATCAGCCACCAGGCGGCGGCGACGAAGACGGTCGTCGTGTCGGCGTCGCGGCCGGCGGCGATCGCCGTGATCGCCCCCAGCGCGGTCGCCTCGGCGCCGGTGAGGAAGACGGTGGTCCGCAGCAGGTCGGTGAAGGGCATCGTCCCGTGCCTACTCCGCCAGCGCCTCCAGCAGCGCCAGCCACCCGGGTGGGCCGTCGACGGTCAGGTCGGCCTCCTCGGCGATCTCCGCCGGCCCCTCCTCGGAGGCGATGCCGACGCAGACGGCCGTCTCGAGCTCGCCGTCCGCAACCAGCTCGCGCAGGCGCCGGAAGGCGTCGAGGTCGGTGCGATCGTCGCCGGCATACACAGCGCGGTCGAGCTTTTCGTCGGATAGCGGCGAAAAGCTCGACCGCGCCGCGGGGGCACTGGCCAGCAGCGCCGCCACCGCGGCGTCCTTGCCGCCACCGCCGGGCGGGCGCAGCTCCAGCACCTTGCGGCCCCAGCGCAACTCCAGGTCAGCCTTGCCGGCGGCGGCGCCGATCTCGTGCGCCTGCGCCTCCGCCGCCCGCTCGTCCGCGGCGCCGCGCCAGTGCAGCGCCTGGATCGGTCCCTTGTCCTCGCGCCGCAGCCCGGCGGCGGCGAGCGTGCTCTCGCCCAGTCCGGCGAGAAAGTCCGCGGCATCGCCCTCGCGCCCGCGCAGCGCCGGGTCGAAGCGCGGCTCGTCGTCTCCGGGCAGCAGCAGCTCGAGCCCGTGGTTGCCGGCGTAGGCGATCTCCTCGACGCCGACCAGCCGCCGGGCCTCCTCGGCCCGCCGGCCGGAGACGCAGCCGACCAGCCCGTAGCGACCGCTCAGCCGCGCGAGCAGCTCGGTCGCCCGTGCGGGCACGGCAGCTTCCTCGGGGCGGGGGACGATCGGGGCGAGCGTACCGTCGACGTCGGTGAGGATCGCCGCCCGTGCGGGATTCTCGCGCAGGCTCGCGAGCGGCCCCAGGGCCCCCGCGTCCCCGCCTCTGCCGGTTTCGGGAGACACGGCGCTTAGTATCGCGCGATGGCGATCGAGACTCGCGACCGCACGCTGAAGCTCGCCGCGATCGGCACTCTGGCCGGCTTCTTCAGCGGCATCTTCGGGGTCGGCGGCGGCACCGTGATCGTGCCCCTGCTGATTCTCTGGCTGGGCTTCGGCGAGCGCCTCGCGACCGGCACCAGCCTCGGCGCGATCGTGCTGATCGGCGCCCTCGGCGCCGTCGCCCAGGGCGGGATCTACGGCAACGTCCACCTGGCCACCGGCCTGTTGCTCTCGATTCCCGCGATCGCCGGCGTCCTCGCCGGCACCGCGATCCAGCAGCGGATCCCGCAGCGAACGGTCTCCCTGCTCTTCGCCGCGCTGCTGGTCGCGGTCGCGATCGAGCTGATCGTGAAGTGAGCGTGGGGGAACGATCGTGAACGAGATCTTCGCCGTCCTGCTCGCGATCGCCGGCGGGCTCGCCGGCGGCTTGGTCGGCGTCGGCGGCGGCGTCCTCTTCGTGCCGGCGCTGACGGTGTTCCTCGGCCTCAGCCAGGTCGAGGGCGAGTCGACCTCGCTGCTGATGATCGTCATCGTCGCCCTGGTCGGCGCCTACCGCCAGCGCGCCTACGGCAACCTGGCCCTGCGCGACGCGGCGGTGATCGGCGTGCTCTCGCCGCTCGGCGTGCTCGCCGGCGTCGTCGTCGCCAACGAGGTGCCCGAGCGGGCGCTGGAACTCTCCTTCGCGGCCCTCGTCCTCTTCGTGGCCTACGGCCTGGTTCGCCGGGCGCTTTCGCAAGAGCCGTAGGGCCGGCCGCCGGGGCGCTACGCTCAGAGCGTGGATTCTTCGCTCACCTGGCACGGCGACGTGCCGCAGCTGCGCTCCCCCGTCCTCGTCTGCGCCTTCCGCGGCTGGAACGACGCCGCCGGGTCCGCTTCGGCGGCGCTGGCCGCCGTGGCCGATGCCTTCGACGCCCAGCTCGTCGCCGAGATCGACCCCGAGGACTACTTCGACTTCCAGGCGACCCGCCCGACGATCGTCCTCAGCGAGGGCCAGGCGCGGCGCATCGAGTGGCCGCAGAACGACCTGATCGCGATCCGCATCCCCGGCGCCGAGCGCGACCTCGTGCTCTTCGACGGGACCGAGCCCAACCTGCGCTGGCGCACCTTCTCGGAGACCGTCGCCACCGCCGCCGACGCGCTCGGGGTGGAGATGGTCGTGACCCTCGGGGCGCTCGTGGCGGAGGTATCGCACACGCTGCCGGTGCCGATCACCGGCCTCGCCTCCGACCGGCAGCTGGTCGAGGAGCTCGAACTCGAGCGCTCCAGCTACGAAGGCCCGACCGGGATCGTCGGCATCGTCCACGATTGCTGCGGTCAGATCGGCATGAGCGCGGCCTCGCTCTGGGCGGCGGTGCCGCACTACGTCGCCGCGGTTCCCAACCCGAAGGCGGCGCTGGCCCTGCTGCGGCGGCTGGAGGGGCTGACCGGGATCGCGGTCGACGCGTCCGAGCTGGAAGAGGAAACGACGAGCTACGAAGAGCAGATCGGCCGCGCGGTCGCCGCCAACCCGGAGATCGCCGAGCTGGTCGAGCGGATCGAGGCCGAGCAGTCCGAGCAGCTCGGCGAGGACGGCGACGACCTGCCCTCGGCCGACGCGATCGCGCGCGAGTTCCAGCAGTTCCTGCAGCAAAGACGCGGCGATTCGAGCTGAGCGCCGCTCAGCTCTCCGCGGCCGGGCATATGAGGCGGTAGTCGCACCAGCCGCAGACGGTCGGCGACGGGCGTGGCTCGAAGTCCTGGCCGAGGACGCCCTCGCCGACCTCGAACACCGTGCGCTCGACTCGCTCGGCGTCGTCGGCGCGGACCGGCGCCGCGACCTTCTCCGCGTCGAGCACGTAGTAGTAGCTGCCGGTGCTGGCCTCGAGTTCCCAGGCCTCGCGCGCGGCGAGCCGGTAGAGCGCCAGCTGCAGGTCGCTCTCCAGGTCGGCCTCGCTCTTGCGCTCGCCGGTCTTGTAGTCGATCAGCTCGTGGTCGCCGCCGGGCAGCCGGTCGACCCGGTCGACGCGGCCGCGCACGTGGTGCTCGCCGATGCGGATGTCGAACTTGCGCTCGAGCCAGACCGGCTCGCCCTCGGACTCGCTCTCGCGCTCCCAGTAAAGGCGCATCGCCTCCCTTGCCCGGTCGCGGAACTGCAGCTCGTCGTCGCTGCTGCCGAACCCGGTCCGCCGCCAGCCGGCCTCGAACAGGTCCATCAGGCGCGGCAGCCCTTCCTCGGATTCCTCCTTGTGGAAGCGTTCGAGCACGTTGTGGATGAGGATGCCGAAGCGCTGGTTGATCGTCGGCTCCTGGGGGATGCCGAAGACGCGGGCGAACTTGTACTTCAGCGGACAGGTCAGGTAGAGGTCGAGGTCGGACGCCGAGAGGCTCAGCGCGCCGTCGCCGCGGCGGGGCAGGAACTCCTCCAGCGAGGGCTCCTGGCGGGCCGCGATCAGCTTGCGCCGCCCGTCGCGCTCGCGGTCGGACCCGAGCAGGTAGGAGTCGAGCGCCGACGCGTCGAGCTCGGCCTGCTGCTCCGGGGTCGCGACCTGGCGCAGCAGGCCGTTGACGGCCTCGATCGCGTCGCCGGTCGCCTCGTCCCCGGGTCGCTGGGCGAGCGCCGCCAGCTTCAGCAGCTCCAGGTAGCGGGCGATCGCCCGGTTGACGTCGAGCGCCGTGTCCAGCCGCGGCTCGGAGAGCTCGCGCCCGGCCCGCCAGGAGGCCTCGAGCACCTCCTCGCGCAGCATCCGGTAGGTCGCGTGCAGGCCCTCCGCCGGCCCGAAGAGCTCCTCCTCATGTGCCTCCTCCTCGCCCTCCGCGGCGGCCAGGGCGGCGGCATAGGGCTCAGAGGGGGGGGACTCGCCGGTCTCGACGCGAGCGAGCACGAGGCCATCGCGCGCCGGTCGTCCAATCCGCTCGAATCCGCTCGTTTGCTCCATTCCCAAGACGAATACGTGCCTGAACTCCAGTCCCTTGACCGCCACACGCGTGAGCCCCCGCACGGCGTTGCGCGTCGGCGGCTCGCCGAGTCCGCTGGGCTCGACGCCGGTGTCGGCGACAGCGGTGAGATGGCGAACGAAGTCGCGGGTGGATCCATTCGCTTCGCGCTGCGCCCAGGCGGCGGCCAGCTCCGCCAGTCGCGAGAGGCCCAGCAGTCGCTCCGCGACCTCGGGTTGCGCCGCGAAGAGCCGCTGTCGACGCAGTCCGACGGCCTCGATCAGGCGCCTGACGAAGACATCCGCCCGGCGCTCCTCGATCACCGCGGAAGCGGTTCCGTACAGCTTCAGGAAGGCCTGGATCCGCTCTCGTGCCTCCGGGGAGATCTGGGGGCTCTCGAGCGCGGCTTCGCAGGCCGAGACGATGTCGAGCTTGCGACGTCTCGCGATCGTCGTCAGCCGCGCCAGATCAGCTGAGCGCAGCTCGATCGGCGGGCGCGTCAGCGCTCGCGCCGCCGCAGCCGAGTCGCCCGGGTCGGCCAGCACTCGCAGCCAGGCGATCGCGTCCCGGACCTCGGGCCGCTGGAACAGCGCCGCGGGTCCCGACATGTGGAATGGGATTCCACGCTCCTCCATCGCTGCGGCAATCGGCCCACTGTGCTCCTGGTCCTCAATCAGCACGCAGATCTCTTCGGGTGCCACCCCGCCCGCGATGAGATGCTCAGCTTCGCGGGCGACGGCTTGGGCTTGTGCCCGCTCGTTGGTGCATCGCCAGAACCTGATGTTCGGCTCACGAAACCGGTTCGTCAATTGAACCGTGAGCAGCGGCGAGGTGTCGGACACCCCCGGCGACTCGCCCTCGACCGCGTACAGGTGATTCGAATTCTCGATGCGCAGGAAGCCGAGCAGGGTGCGCTGAGGGGCGGTCGTGTCCTCGAACTCGTCGACCATCGTGTGCTCGAAGCGCTGGGCGATCGCGGCCCGCACCTCGGGGCGCTCGTCGAGCAGCCTGTTCAGCGTCAGGTAGACGTCGCCGCGGTCGAGGCTGCAGGCCGCGGCGAGGATGCGGTCGTGCGCGGCGATCAGCTCGGCGAGCTCGGGATCGGGCGGCTCGGAGCCCGACTTGACATCGTCGACCTGCTCCAGCAGACGCGCCAGCAACCCCGCCGGGTTGCCGCGGATCTGCTGGTGGCGCAGCGGCAGCTCGTCGATCCGGTCGAGCAGCAGCGCGAGGCGCTCGGCGCGGCCGAGCACGCCGAAGAAGGGATCGAGGTCGGCGGCCGTCGCGTACTCGCGCAGGAGCCGCTCGCCCAGCGTCTCCCAGGTTCCGATCCAGAGCTCTTCCAGCGGTCGGTCGAGCAGCTGCTCGACTCGCTCGCGCAGGCGCAGTGCGGTGACGCGGGTGGCCGCGAGGACGAGGATCCGCTCGGGGGCGACGCCCTCGGCGACGAGGCTGCCGAAGCGGCGGGCGAGGACCTCGCTCTTGCCGGTGCCGGCTTCGCCACGCAGCAGCAGCGGCCCGGAGCGGTGGCGGATCGCGCGCTCCTGGGGCTCGGCGAGGGCAAGCATGGTCCAACGCTACCTGCCCGCCTGGCTCCACAGCCCCGCACGCCTGGATGACACGCGTGGCGCTGCGCATCTCTTCGTCTTCGGGCTTGCCTTTGGCACCACCAAAGGCGGCGCCCTGCATCCTCGATCTGCTTGGCCACGCGTGCCCCCAGTCGCACGCGGCCATGAAGCCAGGCGGGGCGGGCGGCGTCCATAGGATGAGAGCCGATGGACGTCCTCTCAGCCGACTGGATCGCGATCTGCCGCCGCATCGTCGGCGTGCAGCGCGAGCTCTTCGCGCAGACCCCCGGCAGCGCCGAGCGCACCGAGTACGAGGGGGTCGGCGAGGGCGGCGACCGCACGCTGGTGATCGACCGCCGCTGCGAGGACGCCGTCTTCGCCGAGCTCGAGCTGCTGGCCGCGGACGGCGCCTCGTTCGTCGCCGTCTCCGAGGAGCGCGGCGAGGTCCGCTTCGGCGACGGCGGCGCGGCGCGGGTGGTGATCGACCCGATCGACGGCTCGCTCAACACGCGGCGCACGCTGCCGGCGCACAGCCTCAGCATCGCCGTCGCCTCCGGCGGCTCGATGGCCGACGTCGAGTTCGGCTACGTCTACGACTTCGGCGCCGGCGAGGAGTTCGCGGCCCGCCGCGGGGAGGGGGCGGCGCTGGGCGACCGGCCCGCCCGTGTCGTCGCCGACGCCGCCAGGCTGGAGCTGCTCGGGGTCGAGTCCGCGGCGCCCGGGCTGATGCAGCCGCTCGACCGGGCGCTCGACGGCGAGGTCTTCCGCCTGCGGGTGATCGGGTCGATCGCGATCACCGCCTCCTACGTCGCCGCGGGACGGCTCGACGGGATGCTCAGCCTGCGCCCCTGCCGCTCGGTCGACATCGCCGCCGCGCAGCTGATCGTGCGCGAGGCGGGCGGCGCGCTGGCCTTCGGCGACCTCGTCCTCGAGCAGGCCGGTCTCGGCCTCGACGTGCGCTACCCGATCGCCGCGGCGGCGGGGGAGCTGGGTTTGAGCACGATTCGCTCAGCCACGCCCGCGCAGATGTAACCCTTCTTGAGAACAGGTGTTCGGAAGAACATATGTTCGCTACACTCGCGGACTCCCCCTACCTCCCCAAACCGCCGAAGGGATGATCCTCGTGGCAACCAAAGCCAAATCCACCTCCAGTCAGTCAACCGCCAACTCGAAACTGAAATCGCAGGCGAAAAGCGCGCCCGAGCCGAGCCGCGCCGAGCAGGCCCGCGCCGCGGCCGAAACCGCCGTCGACGTGCCGGTCGGCGCCGTGCTCGAGGTCGGCGACCGCGTCGCCGAGCTGATCGAGCCGCTCAGCGGTCGCGACGCCGCCGAAAAGCAGATCAAGTCCTACCGGACGAACCTGCGTCGCAACGTCAAGCGCACCGAGCGCCGCGGCGCCAGCGCCCGCCGCAAGGCGACCACCGAAGCCCGCAGGACCCGCAAACGGGTCGAGCGCGAGGCGCGCAAACGCCAGCAGGCGGTGCGCCGGACGATCGACGAACAGACCTCGCGCGCGCAAAACCTGGTCGATCAGGTCTCCGAACAGCTCACCGCTCTTCGGTAGTTCTGTTCTGAGGGCGTAGGACCAGGTGTCCTACGCCCTCAGTGGCCGGTGACGATGACTGGCCGTGAACCCGCGGGCTCGTAGGGCCAGTTCCCCTGAGCTCCGGCGTAGGCGCGGAACTGGAAGCGGGCGCCGCGGCTGTCGTCGTCGGTGAAGCGGTAGGCGTAGCGGAAGCGGCCGCGGCGGTCGGTCTGAAGAGTGCGGAAGGCCGACCAGCGCGAGCGGCCGAGGCGGAACTGGAGCTGAACGGGCATCCCCTTTCTGGGAATCGTGCCCGCTGGAGCGACGACCCGGCCGCGGAAGACGAGCGGCCTGCCGCCAATCTTCGCGACGCCCGCCGAGGCTCGCAGCCGGATCCGGCCGCGCACGCGCAGTCGCAGCGTCCTGCCGGCCGCGCGCGCCAGGGTCGGGCTGCCCTGGTAGACGAGGTCGATCGTGCGGCTCGGCCCGCGCGGGGTGCGAATCGCAAGGGCCCCCGCCGGATCCGTCCTCACGGTCGACACGCGCACGGCGGGGTGCGCTCCGCTGGAGAAGCGTTCGATCACCCGCACGCGGGTCGCGCCGAGCGGCGTCTTCAGGCCGGTGGTGAGCCGGCCGCGGAGAAGCAGGCGGCGGCCGTAGGGGACGGTCCGGCTGACCCCGCGCCGGTTGAAGCGGACGCGCAGCTTCGTCGTCGCCTTCAGCGGGTTGGTAAGCAGCATCGGCGCGCCGTCGGCGCGTTGCGTCGTCGCGGTGGAGTTACCCGCCGCGTCGTAGCCGACCGCCTTGAACTCATAGGCGCCGCCGGGGTAGGAGTCGGAGTCCCAGCGGGCGCGCAGCTCGCCCGGGCCAGGCGCCGCGGCGGGGAGCCGTTCGAAGCGGTCGCCGCTGCCGGCCTTGCGGACGCCGATCCAGCCGCGCGCGGGTTCGGGGCCGGAGAGCGGGTCGGCGATCCGCACCCGGATCAGCTCCGGGTCCACGGGGTCCTGCGAGTTGACGAAGGCGATCCGCGGGGGCGTGCGGTCGATCCGCACCCAGGTCGTCAAGGGCGGCGGGTTGGCGATGCCGTTGGCGGCGGCGCCGTCGTTGACGTTGCCGGCGGCGTCGCGAGCGTAGTAGGCGACCCGGTGCGCGCCCTCCGCGATCACCTCGGTGGCGACGTTGTCCCCTGGCGCGACGGCGGGCCTGCCGTCGTCGACGCGGATCGCGGTGTAGGGGCGCGGGCCGCCGGCGGGCGCCATGCCCGAGCCCGCGTCGGCCGCGCCGGCGCGCAGGCGAACGGTCCGGCTCGTCCAGCCGGCCGGTGCCCCCGCGAGCACGGTGAGCGGATCGATCGTGTCGACGTGCAGGGTCGCCGTGCCGCTCGCCGCCGACTTCATCCCCGAGCCCGAGACGGCCGTCACGTGCAGGTAGCTCGTCCCCTCCGGCAGGGCCGGGAGCGAGAGCTCGTCGCGGCCGACGCCGCCGTTCAAGGTCGTCTCGGCTTCGCTGCAGCGGTCCGGCAGCGCACAGGGCGCGCCATGCCGGGTCGAGTCGACCGCCGCGGCATAGCCGCGGATGCCCGATATCGGCAGCGGCTCGGCCGGGTGGCCGACGCGGACGCGCAGCGGCAGGTCGCCGCGGCCGATCCAGGGCGGAACCGGCCCCGGCTCGACCGCGCCTGGCCGGGTGTCGTCGAAGCGCAGCGGCAGCGTCGCCGCCGAGCCCTGGTCGCCGGCGGCGTCCACGAACCAGACTTCGGCGCTGTAGACGCCCGGGCTCGGGGGCACGAACAGCGGGTCGAGCGAATCGACGACCCAGTTGATCTGGTCTTCGCGCAAGCTCCTTCCGGCCGGGTCGCGCAGGCGGTATCGGGTCGCGGCGAGGGCGGGGCTCGCGGCCGGCGGGTCGTCCCAGGCGAGCATGAAGGCGGGGTCGGCGTGCCAGCCGTCGCCGCCTTCGGCGTGCAGCCCGGCCGGGGGCGGCGGGGTTGCGGCCGCGCTCCCGGCTGCGGCGAGGAGCGCGCCGAACAGCGCCAGTCCCAGCATCAGGGCGGTCCTCCTCACGGGCCGAACTCCCCGGCGGCGCTGCCGCTCGACGATCCAGAGGTTTCCGGCGGGGCCGCTTCCGCTTCCGGCGCGTATTCGACCGCGCCGGATTCGGTCGCTTCGGGCGCCGGCGCCGGTTCGGCTGCTGGCTGCGGCTCGGGTTCCGGCGCTTCCTGCCGGTGCGGCGATTGGGGTTCCTCCTGCGGTTCCGGCGCCGGTTCGTAGTCGACGGTGGGTGGGCTCACCTCGCCGGCGGCGCGCTCGGAGACGCGCTCGACCTTCGCCCCGGTGGCGTGATCGGGCTGGACCGCGAGCGGCGCCGGGGCGACGCCGCTCGCGACGCAGGCGGCGGCGCCGCCGACCGTGCCGGCGCAGACCGCGAGCACCTTCGCCAGCGCCGCCATGCCGGCACCGCGCGAGCCGCCCGCGGCGGCCACCTGGGCGACGCCGTCGCCTCCGCCGCCGGGTCCGCCTGGCAGGCGGGCGTGCAGCGAGACGAACAGCTCCTGCGCCCGCTCGAGCAGCGAGCGGGAGGCAGGCAGGGCCGGGGCGAGGGCGGAGACCGCCGCCGGGACAGCCCGGTAGGAGCGCATCGTCGCGCGGCAGGCGGCGCAGGCGCGCAGGTGCTCGCGCACCGTGGCCTCCGCCGCGGCGCTCGCCTCGCCGTCGCAATAGGCGGAGAGCAGGGGCGCCAGGTCCGCGCAGCGCTCGCCGGCCTCGCTGCGCCCGAGGACGCGCCGGAAGCGCTCCCGGCCCTCGGCCAGGCAGCGGTTGACCTTGGTCGCGCTGTAGCCGGTGCGGGCGGCGATCTCCGCGTAGGAGTAGCCGGCGGCGAGCAGGGTCAGCGCGCGCAGCTCGGCCGGCTTCAGCGCCCGCAGCGCCTCGCGGCTGCGGGCGACCCGTTCGCGCCGCTCGGTGCGCTCGCCGGGCCCGGCCGCGGCGGAGACGATGCGGGCGACCGGGTCGTCGTCCTCCTCGCCGTTGCCGCTGCCGAGCGCCCGCCGGCGCTGCTCGCGCACGGCCAGAGCCTCGTGCTTGACCACGGTCCGCATCCAGCGGGCCAGCTCGCGCGGCCTGTCGGTCGGTGCTTTCACGAGGAGGATCTCCAGCGCCCGCTGGTAGGCGTCCTCGGCGTCGTCCTCGCAGAGCGAGAAGCGCCGCGCGACGCGGCGCAGCTCGCCGTCCTCGCGGGCGACGAGCTCGACGGCGGCGCGCTTGCGCCCGGCTGTGACGACACCTCCCTGCACCGGCTCAGCTCCGCGCTCGACCATGCCACGAAGAGCCAGGGACGGCGCCGAGTTCTCCCCCCATCTGGACGGGTGGCCGATCGCCGAACCCGCAATTTGCGAACCAACGTGTTTATCCCGGTCGGTCGCGGGGCGCCGTGTAGCATCCCCGCCGCGATGAGCACCTGCGTGATCACGGGCGGCGCCGGCTTCCTCGGCTCGCACCTCTGCGAATACCTGCTCGGCCAGGGCCACCGGGTGATCTGCGTCGACAACCTCGAGACGGGCTCGCTGCAGAACATCGAGCACATCCGTGACGACTCGTTCGAGTTCCGCAACATCGACATCACCGAGCGGGTCGATATCCCGGAGCCGGTCGACTTCGTCTACCACCTCGCCTCGCCCGCCAGCCCGATCGATTACCTGCGGCTGCCGCTGCACACGCTCAAGGTCGGGTCGCACGGGACCCACCACATGCTCGGCCTAGCCAAGTTCAAGCGCGCCCGCTTCCTGCTCGCCTCGACCAGCGAGGTCTACGGCGACCCCCAGATCCACCCGCAGTCGGAGGACTACTGGGGCCACGTCAACCCGATCGGCCCGCGCGGGGTCTACGACGAGGCGAAGCGCTACGCCGAGGCGCTGACGATGGCCTACCACCGCCAGCAGGGCGTCGACACCTCGATCGTGCGGATCTTCAATACGTACGGCCCGCGCATGCGCGCCCACGACGGGCGTGCGATCCCGACCTTCCTGCGGCAGGCGCTCAAGGACCAGGCGCTGACGGTCTTCGGCGACGGCAGCCAGACGCGCAGCTTCTGCTACGTCGACGACCTGATCCGCGGCATCGTCGCGCTCGCCGAGTCCGAGGTTCACACGCCGGTCAACATCGGCAACCCGAACGAGTTCACGCTGCTGGAGCTGGCGAAGGCGGTCATCGAGGTGACCGAGTCGCGCTCGGAGATCGTCCACGAGCCGCTGCCGGTCGACGACCCGCAGCAGCGCCAGCCCGACATCTCCCGCGCCCGCGACCTGCTCGGCTGGGAGCCGAAGGTGGAGCTGAACGAGGGGCTGCGGAAGACGATCGAGCAGGCCGGCGTCGAGCGCCTCGCCGGCGCCTCGGACTGATGGCGGCGCCGAAGCCCGAGCAGCGCACGATCGCGCCGCTGGTCGGCCCCGACGACGAGCGCGTCTTCACCGACTCCGGGATCGAGATCGACCGCCTCTACACCGAGGAGGACGTCGCCCCGGGCCTCGAAGAGCGCCTCGGCACGCCCGGCGAGCCGCCCTTCACCCGCGGCATCCACGAGGGGATGTACCGCGACCGGCTCTGGACGATGCGCCAGTACGCCGGCTTCGCCACCCCCGAAGACACCAACGAGCGCTACCGCTACCTGATCGAGCACGGCTCGACCGGGCTCTCGATGGCCTTCGACCTGCCGACCCAGCTCGGCCGCGACTCCGACGACCCGCTGTGCGCGGGGGAGGTCGGCCGCACCGGCGTCCCGATCGACACGATCGAGGACATGCGGATCTGCTTCGACCGGATCCCGCTCGACCAGGTCTCGACCTCGATGACGATCAACGCCCCGGCGGCGATCCTGCTGCTGCTCTACGAGCTGGTCGGCGAGGAGCAGGGAGTGCCGAGCGAGAAGCTGCGCGGCACGGTCCAGAACGACGTGCTCAAGGAGTACATGGCGCGCGGCAACTACATCTACCCGCCCGAGCCGACGATGCGGCTGACCACCGACATCTTCGAGTACTGCCGCGAGAACGTGCCGAAATGGAACACGATCTCGATCTCCGGCTACCACATCCGCGAGAAGGGCTGCTCGGCCGTGCAGGAGGTGGCGTTCACGCTCTCCAACGCGATCGCCTACG
>Ga0210111_1000038_pt1 | contig 28685 bp, 21 predicted proteins | sample China_Galinas_PW_6_FD_185520 | JGI IMG/M metagenome (GOLD analysis project Ga0210111, IMG submission 185520) | Wetland microbial communities from San Francisco Bay, California, USA, that impact long-term carbon sequestration - China_Galinas_PWC_D2... | ecosystem: Environmental > Aquatic > Marine... | reverse complement strand
AGCGGAGATCCTTGACCCCGAGCTTGGCCGCCGCATCGAAGACCGCGTTGGCCACCTTGTCGCCGTTACGAAAATGGTGGTGCGTGGAGATCGTCATGCCGTCGCGTAGGCCGGCTTTCTTCAAGGCCTTGACGAAATCGGGGACGATCTTATTGCCGTCGGCAGGATAGTCTGCACAGGTGCGTATGGGCGGCGCAGCCTTGTGTCCCTCGGGCCGATACTTGCCGACACCTTGGAAAGGGACGGCCGAATTCCCGTTAATCTCGGCGGGCACCATCCGTCCCGCGGCGTTCTTTACTAGCTCATTAGCCATCGATTATTCTCGAAACTAAATAGGTCTCATCGGGGAGTGCCGCCAACGAGGGCGTTACAACTGAACTTCGTAGCCGACGCTCCGTAACTCGTCCATTACCTGAACGCTCTTCTCTGTGATGTTATTGCTATATCGAAGTTGAAGGACGCCCGCTAGATCACTCGGAACTTCAATCTGTCCCTCTGGCGCGATACAGCATACTCGCTTTCGTCCAACGATTCCCACAAAGAGTCCGTATTCGAACACGACGTTCTGTCGGGGGCGCGGGTTGAGACTAGTACCGCCTCTGAGCTTGCCCTCGTCATCTGGTGTGCAGAGTATGAAAGCATAGCCCACGCCCGAGTACTCTTCAATTTGTTCGATTACCGTTCGCCCTTGAATTGGCTCGTTCATTATTGCGACCGGTTCCAGGCCGACGCGCCGAATGAGTTGCTCAAGTTCCATCCGTGCGGCCTGATCCCGTCCATGTACGATGAAGACCCGGTCCGCAGTGAATGCACCGTAGCGCCGAAGGTCTTCATGCCGACCCAAAGCGTATGATCGCCCTACATTCAGCACAGTCGCAATTGCGGCCAACTGAGATTGTCTCGCTCCAAGCTGGAGTAAAAGCTGCGAGTGTTCGGGGCACACGTAACCCGCGCGAAGCTTGTGAATGATATCGGACTTGTAGAGGCAAAGATCGCCTATACACCCAGTCGTTTTTTCGTGGGGACGCAAGATCGCCTCTTGCACGCCGACAGAATGGCATGCCGCAGCCAAAGCGAATTCGGAAAGTAGAAAAGACTGGAGGCATGGCCGACCGAAGAGCTCGAACCACTCATGCGTAGAAATGACCGCTAGTTTCCCATCACTATGTGAAAACCAATTGTCGCGAAACGGGACGCCCGTTAGAATAACTATACACTCGTCGCGGTAGTTTGAGGTCTTATATTGACTGAGGGCTTCTTCCCAATCCAGCTCTTGTTCAATGTGAACAGGGCTGTCAGGATCTTTCCTCATTAGTTGGAATTCTCTTTGGCAACTGTTGAACGCGCGAACGCTCTCCGCTAAGAATCGTTCATGTTCGTTCGGTAGCTGGACCACGAAGAGACTGATCGGTATAGACATGATGACTCGGCTCCGTTATTGTGCTCAATCAAAGAAGCTCAATCAGTGAGCGCTGTCAAGGCCACCACAATGCACGAGCAGTTCGCCCGCTTTTGTGGTCTGTGGCTACGTCCGCAACGTGATCGCTGCCGGCAGCCCAACGGTACGAGGCGGGCGAAAGGTCCACAAGTACGACTCCGATACGCCTGCAGGCCGCTTTAGCGGTCTTTGTGCCGCCAACGGCGGCATATTAGGCCAGCCGTTTTACGGCTGGTCCGGAATGTCAGCTTGCCTACTGCCATTTACCCCGTTTCAACGGGGTTTGATGACCCTGTGCAACCACCAATAATAACCCCGTTGAAACGGGGTCATCAAAAACAAACAAATGTACGTCGACTTTGTGACCAGCCCTTAAGAGCTGGCCTGAACCGCCTGCGGCGGAAACGCCCGTGAACGGGCGTGTCAGTACATATCCGGGTCATGCTGTCATGCGGCATAGACAAGCCTCCGGGACTCGTTCAGCCTGCGGATGAAGTAGGGATTGCGCGGTGCGCCGTCCTCTACAAGGTCAACCGGGCGGTCGAAAAGCTCCGAAAGTGCGCGCTGCAATCCAAAGAATCTATCGAAACGCCGCGTCGATGCGGGGCCCAGGTCGACAAGGAAATCCAGATCGCTGCGCTCGTCGCCGAACTCGTCCGTTGCCGCCGATCCGAAAACCTCTAGTCGCGACACCTGAAAGCGCCGGCATACGTCGGCCAGTGCATCTTGGCGTTTCGTGATTATCGTATGCATGTCAACCGCCTACCGGTGACCAATGGAAATTTCCTCGATTGCGTTACCATACCGAGCCGCGCCGGTAAGGAAGCGGTCCAAGCGCCGACCAACCGCTCCCTGACGGTCGCGGCTCGGGTTCTTGCGTCCCTTCTTTGGCGCATCACTGAACCGATTAGCTGAATATCACCAGCTATTGTACACCACCCATCGCCTTCGCCAAGCGAACGACCAATTGGGCGCGCTTGACCACTGGCGGGTCGATCATCTTGCTGCCGAGCGACACGACGCCGAGGCCCTTTCTCTCCGCCTCTTCAAAGGCCGCGACAATTCTCTGTGCCTTCTCCAACTCGGCGGGCGACGGGGCGAAGGCCTCGTGGATCACCGCAATCTGGCGGGGGTGGATACATCCCTTGCCCTCGAAGCCGAGCGACTTGGCTTCCAAGACGCTTTCCCGCAGGCCCTCCATGTCGGCCACGTCGGAGAAGACCGAATCGATCGGCTGCACGCCCGCGGCGCGGGCGGCGTTGACCACCTGGCTGCGTGCCCAAAAGCTCTCGCGCCCTTCCGTCGTGCGTTGCGTGCCTATGTCGGCCGTGTAGTCTTCGAGTCCGATGGTCAGCCCGACGATGTTCGCTGATGCCGTTGCTATCTCGTACGCCTTGATGGCACCCAACGCGCTTTCCACGATGGGCATCAGAAAGACCTTCTGGCGTCCCTCCGTCTCCGCGGCTCCGCGCGGGCTGAAGCCCGCGGCTCGGGACTGGATTTCCTGAATGCGCTCGTCGACCTGCCGCACTTGTTCTGGGGCTTCGACTTTGGGAATGAGGATCAGGTGAACGTTGTGCGGCACGACATATTCCAGATCTTCGACCCCACGGTCGCCCTGGTTGATGCGCACCATGCGCTCGGCGCCGTAGAAGTTCAGCGCGCGCAGGGCGTTGCGAACCAAAACACGCGCGGCATCTTTTTCCGGCGGCGCGACACTGTCTTCCAGATCGAGAATGACGCCGTCGGGCTTGTGCAGCCCCGCGTTAAGCATGAACTTGGGTTCGTCTCCCGGCAGGTAGAGCCGCGAACGGCGGAAGCGACCTCGCTCCGTGCCGTACGCCGTGCCTTCCGCAAAGTCGGGTATGTGGCCCCCGCCCACATCGACGCCGAGTCGGCGGACGGCCGCCTCGATACGGGCCGCGATAACGAAAGGCAGCGCCCCCGTATCTTCGATCTCGACTCGCGCGTGCTCCACACCGAGATGGGCGATGACATTACGTACGAGTGCGCGGGTGGCATCGCCGTACATCGATTCGACCTTGGTTTTCAGATCGAGTTCCACGCCGCCCGCGTCCGCAAGTTGGACGCGCACCCAGCAGTCGGAGCGGACGTCGTCGCCGCGGCGACCGGCCTCTGCTGATTTCGTTGTTTTGGATGTGCTCACCATGGTTCGGTCCGGATCAATCCCAACGAATGAGTCGAAGGATGTAACGCCCTTTCAGGGCTTCTACGCGATCGGGTTCCAATCACCAGGGCGTTGCCCTGGGCTATCTTGTCGTTGCCCCTTTGGGGCGATCAACCGACGGCAGGGTAGACACCGCACACCAGCGGCACACCACCGCCCACGGCCGCCGGCCGCTACGCGATTCACGCCAGATCGACCGCCTCCCACCGACGCGACAGTCCGGTGGGCACCACGCACTCCTGCTTCCGAGCCTTAACGCGTTCGCAGATCGAGCACCATGTACTTTGTGCCTTCGATGGGGTTATAGCGATAGGCGTCGGTTTCCACAAAGCCGAGCGACTTGTAGAGCCCGATGGCCGCCGACATCGACGGAAGCGTGTCCAGCTTCATGACGGCGTAGCCGACTTCGCGTGCCGCCCGGATGACCGCTTTCGCCAGATCCTTCCCGAGCCCGCGACCGCGAAACGCGGGTCTGACATAGAGCCGCTTCATCTCACAGACGTCGTCTTTCAACTTCCGCAGGGCGACGCTGCCGGCAGTATCTTCTTTCTCGACGGCCAGATAAAGACGACCGCTTGGTGGCCGATAGTCACCGGGAAGGTTGTTCAGCTCGCCGTCGAAGCCCTGAAAGCAAAGATCGAACCCAAGCCACGCCTGATACTCGATGAAGATCGCCCGTACGTCGGGGATGAATCGTTCGTGATGAGCTTCGACGATTTCCATACACGTCTGATGCTACCACAAAGCTGAAGGCGAACGAATAGCGAGCGTGAAGAAGGCACGAAGTAAGGAATCGTCCGAGCAAACAATGAACGCCTTTGCCGGTCACAGGTCGTTTTCCAGATGCCGTGCATTTCACGCCTTCGTGTCTTGGTGCCTTGGTGGTGGTCCTTTCTTTTCGCCGGGCGCTACGCGTCCGCAACCGTCAAGTTCATCAGGGCGCCTACATCCGCGAGGTTTTCCAGATCAAAGACGGCCTCTTTGATCTCTGCCCGGCGTGATTCGCTCATGATCGGGCCGGCCAGGGCGTCGAATTTCACCTGAATCTCGTCGATCGACATCGGATCGCGATAATCGCCCTTGGGCACGTCCACCTGATGCGAAAAGCTCTTACCGTCGTTGGTGGTGATGGTCACGCGCGAACACTGTTTGGCCGGAAACGCCTTTTCGAATTCGTCGTTGGCCACCACCTTGACCTTGGCCATCTGCAACCGCAGCCGTTCGTCCCAGAGCTTGTCTTCCTTGAATTCTAGTGGCGTGACGCGTCCCTCGGCCACCGCCGCGGCGATGCAATAAGGCAGGCTATGGTCGGCCGACTCCTTGCTCTCGGGCTTGTACTTCGCCGGATCGGAGAGAATGTCGGCAGCGCGTGCGATGCTCTCAATGCGTACCTCCTTAATGTCCTCGGCCTCGAGGCTGTTCTCGCACGTGATGTGCAGGGTGGCCGACACCGGCGAGTGCATGAGCGCCTCGATCGGGTAGGACTTCATGCCGCAATCGGTGATCATGAACCGCTTGCCGAGATCATCGGTGATCCACTTGTAGTCCCAACCTTCGCCGAGGCAGTGCTCCATGCCCTCTTTGCCTTCGAGCACGCCTTCGGGGCCGGTGTAGCCCTTCTCCGCCAGCAGCGCCGCTTCGACGCCGGCCCGAGTGGCCATCGGGCTGACCGTGTTCTTCATCATGGTGAGCTTGCCGGCGACGGCGCAGCCGAGCGTGAAGCAGCGGACCGACGCGATACCGATGGCTTGCTGCGTCTTCTCCCAGTCGAGCCCGATCATCTTGGCGGCCACCACCGGCGCGGCGTAGCCCATGAGCGTGGCGTGGTGCCAGCCGCGCTCGCGGATGCCGGGGACGGCCACGTGGCAAAGTCGCATGGCCATCTCGTACGTCAGTACGATGCCAAGGATCAGGTCCTTGCCGCTCATGTGCGCCCGTTCCGCGAGGGCCATCGGTGCCGAAAGAACGTCGCTCGGGTGCGACGGATCCTGCTTCCAGTAGATGTCGTTGTAGTCCATGGCCCGGATCATGAGGGCGTTGATCACCGCTGCATTGACAGGATTGACCTTGTCGCCCGCGCCGACGACGGTACACGGTCCCTCTCCCCCCATCTCGCGCAGGTACTCCAGGAACATCTTGACGTCGTGCACCTGGAATCCGCCCAATGCGCAGCCAAGGGTGTCGTAGAGAAATCGCTTCGCGGCGTCGATTGATTCGGGCGTTAGATCTTCGTATTTGAGATCGCAGGCCCAACGGGCGATGGTTTCCGTATGTGTTGGCATTCTCATCTCCTCTGCGTTAGCTGTCGGCTAGAAGCCTTCAGCCGTCAGCCGTCAGCCGTCAGCTCTTTTCGGACAAGCGATCGAAGAGTGCTGACAGCATTCGTTTGATTTCTTCTACCCCATCCGCGAGTTCCTGATATCGCGCTTCGTCGATATAGCCAAGGTCGTGCGCGAGAAGCAAGTGGTATTCCACGTCACTGGCTGAACCCATGGCTATCCCGACAAATCGCCGAAAGTCGCGGTCGGTGTTGCGGCAGCGGCCCTCGGCCAAATTTGCAGGCACCGACGCTGCGGCTCGGCGTAGTTGACTCGTGAGCCCGCGCAACTCATCCCGCGGAAACGCCTTCGTCGTCTTGTACACGGCCAATGTAGGCTCGTGCGCTTTCTGCCAAACCGCAAGTTTTCGAAAGTCCTGCATAGCATTACCTTCTGCAGGAGTTCTGTAGCTGACAGCTGAAGGCTGATGGCTGACGGCTACTTCTTTGCCTTCTTCCCGAGCCCCACCGCAATATCAAAATCGATAAAATCCACGTGATGGAAGATGATCGATTCGGTCGTCCTTTGTACGTGATCGCCCTCCTTGGAATGCGTGGCCACGATGTGCATCACCTCGTCCGGCAAACCATGCTTCCAGCACATGCCGACGCCACTGAACGGGTGGCGCAGGTGCTCGCCGCGCTGCCCTTTGACGATCCTTCCGTCTTTCTTGGCGTACTCAATTGGCTTGCCGACGTCGGCCAAAAGCGAACCGGCGATGAGATGATCGTGATGGACCGGCACACGATCGCCCCAGATTTCGTTCAGTGTCTTCTCGACGACTAAGCACATGCGGCAGCAGGAGCGGACGTGCTCGATATACTTCATCTCGATTTCGCCGGCCAGTAGGGTAAAGGGGATTTCCAGCAGCTCCTCCGGCTGCCAACCGCCCGTCGTGATGGCGTCCTCCCACACGTCGACGACCTTCTCCCGCAACGATTCATCTCGAATCTCGTTGATCTCGGGTAGAATCTGTTTGATTCGATCACGCATCGTGTTTGCCTCTCGGTTCAGACTTCCAAGTAGCGGCCGCCCACCGCGGCGATCAACGAATACTGGCTGCGCATGAATAGCAGCCAGCACCGCCACTAATACAACTTTCGATTTCAAATTCCCTACTTGGTATCGAGCCGCATGCTTTAGCTTGCGCGGTTCTCCGGAATTCGTTACGCCCTCGCCGACGAACGACCGCGCGGGCTGAAGCCCGCGGCTCAGGTCGTTGGATAGATTTCCCGTCCTATCCTGCGCCTAGCTGGTCGCGAATGACCGCCTCGAAGCCTCCCTTGACCACCAGCTCCTGCGCGATTTCGCCCAAAGGGTTGAAACGGTACGCCTTTTCGCCGCAGGTGATTCCGCCGGTGACGAAATCGACCGAGACGGCCTTTCCCGTTCGGATGGTCAGAGCTTTGTCAGCGGCGAATTCGCATTTCAAATCGTCCACCAATTCCGGACACTCGATGACAATGAATCCGTTGTTGAAGGCGTTTCGTTTGTAGGTCTGCGAGTAGGAGCCGGCGATGATCATCTGCATGCCGCGGAACTTGAGCGCCGTGGCCGCCTGCTCGCGCGACGAGCCCGACCCGAAGTTGAATCCGCCCACCAGGATGTCGCCGTCTTTGGCCGTCTCCTGAAACGCCGGGTCGTAATTCAACATGGCCTTGGAGCCCATCTCCTCCGGCGTGAGATCTTCGCGATAGGTGAACTCCTTGCCGTAGATGCCGTCGGTGTTGAGGTTGTCCTTGGGCACGAAGAGCAGTTCGCCTTTGATGGATTTTGGGAATCCATCAAGGATCTCGACTTGCGTGTCGGATGAGGCGGCCGCCCTGCCTGTCCGTACGCCGCTCCGATTCACGAGTGCCTCACGCGTCGCAGCAGTGTCACTCGCTCCGCGATCCGGACCGGCAATATGCCCGGCTATGGCCGACGCCGCGACCACGGCCGGACTTGCGAGATAGACGAACGACTCTCTCGACCCCATTCGACCCTTGAAATTCCGGTTGGTGGCGGAGATGCCAACCTCGCCGTCTTCCAGGATGCCGTCGCCCAGCCCGATGCACGGGCCGCAGCCCGGCGGCAGCGCTTTGGCACCGGCATGACAGAGCGTGCCCCAGTAACCCAGCTTGGTGGCCTCGTCCTCGATTTCGCTGGAGGCGGCGGCGATGTACATGTTCACACCGTCGGCGATCTTCTTGTTTTCCAACACCTTCGCCGCTTCCGCGAAATCCTCCAGGCGACCGTTCACGCAGCTCAACAGAAAGGCCTTGTTGATCTTGACTTTCTTCTGTTCAATCTCCGGCAGTGCCACGATGGTCTTCACTTCGTTGGGACCGGCCACGAATGGCGTCACGGCGGACAGGTCGAAGTCCAACTCCTTGGCATAGAAGGCACCGTCGTCGGCGGTGGGGACGGAGCCATCGATCTCCTGGATGAGCCCAGGGGTGAGCCGTGGATTCTTGTCCTTTCGCCTGCTCATGAATTCGGCGCGAGCGAGAAGGTAGTTCTTCGTTGTCTCGTCGTATGGAAAGACGCCGGCCAGGGCGCCCCATTCCGTGGTCATGTTGCTGATGGCCAACCGCTCGTCCATGCGCAAGGATGCGACTCCTTCGCCGTGGAATTCGATGCAACAATTAAGAACCTCGTCGTTGTTGAACACGCCGACGAGGGCGATGATCACGTCCTTACCACTGACGCCGGGCTGTAGCTTGCCGTTCAGATTGACACGCACGATGTCCGGGACCTGCCACCACGTACGACCCGTGGCCCAAATGGCGGCCGCGTCGGTACGCACGACGGGCGTCCCAAGGGCGCCGAGGGCGCCGTAAAGGTTCGAGTGCGAATCACTGCCGACGACGAACGTTCCCGGCTTGACGAATCCCTCCTCGACCATGACCTGGTGGCCGATGCCACGACCGGCCGGGAAGAACGCCACGCCGTGCTGCTTGGCAAACGCTTCGATCTTGGCGTACTTCGCCAGGTTTTCCGGGCTGGTGTTCTGAATGTCGTGATCAAGTGCGTATACCGGTTGTCGGGGATCGGCGATCTTCCCCGCGCCCATGCTCTCGAACTTGGGGATCACGGCGGCCGTGTTGTCGTGCGTCATCACATGCGCCGGGCGGATGGAAAGAAAATCGCCGGCGCGAACGGTCTGCCCTTCCGGGAGTCCCACGGCAAACCGTTGCGCGATCTTTTCGATAAGCGTCTGTGGCATGGCTCAAGTCCCTTGTCCCGCTCTAAGGATGAAACCACAAAGCCACCAAGAAAGGACACTTTCGAAGCGTGAAGAATGGCGATGCTGAGCGCGGAGCCGGTATGATACGGCGTCGCTCGGCCCCCTTCGTGCCTTTGTGTCTTTGTGGTTAACCTCTTTCTTTTTCTTCTTGATGACCGCTACAACTTCGCAATCACAGCGTCCGTCATTTGCTGTGTCGTACACGCCCCCTGCTCAATGACCTTCTGGCCGCCCGTCAAACGCAACATGTCGTAGGTTCGCACTTTGCCCTCGGCCACCACCGCCTGGACCGCCTTGCGAATCCGTTTCGACGTCTCCAACTCGCCGATGTGGTCGAGCATCATGCACGCGGTCAGGAACATGGCGATCGGATTGACAATGGAGGGATCGAGCTTCTCGTACTTCGGTGCCGATCCGTGCGTGGGCTCGAAAATGGCCACCTCCTTGCCGATGTTGGCGCTGCACGCGAAACCCAGCCCGCCGATCAGCCCGGCGAAGCCGTCCGACACGATATCTCCGAACATGTTGCCACTGACCATGACGCCGTAGTCTTCCGGATTTTTGGTGAGCCACATCATCTGGGCGTCGATGTTCGTTTCCCAGAGCGCAATCTCGGGATAGTCCTTGGCCGCAAGTTTCGCTTCCGCACGCATCATGCCCGACGTTTCACGGATGACGTTGGGCTTTTCGCAAACGGTAACCGACTTGTAGCCGAACTTCTTGGCATAGGCGAAGGCCTCGCGGCAAATGCGGCGGCAGGCGTTCCGCGTGAAGATTCGTGTCGAGATGGCCAGGTCTTCCCCCGGCGTTTCCTTGAACCGTTTCATCTTCGGATGAGTTTCCAGTGCGGCACGCACGTCGGGCGGCGGATTGGTCCATTCCACGCCGCCGTAGAGCCCCTCCGTGTTCTGGCGGAAAATGACCGCGTCGACCTTGGGCTCGACGAAGCCATCGCCGTCGCGGCGGATGAAGTTTAGCGGATTGCCGGGTAGCGATTGGCACGGACGGATGCTGATGTCCAGATCGAAGTGCTGCCGCAAGCCGACGATCGGGCTGCTGTAGACGAAGCCGTTGCCGCGCAGGTGCGAGGCCAATTCTTCCGCGGCCAAGTCTTTTGGCTTCGAGGTGATGGCGCCAAAGAGGCTAATCTTATGCTCTTGCAGCAGATGGATGCTCCGCTCCGGAAGGGCGTTACCCTCGTTGATCCAGAACTCCCAGCCAATATCCGCGTGGACGTAGTTCGCCTCGAAACCGGCGGCATCCAACAGGCGGATGGCCTCCGGAAGTACAGTCTTGCCAATCCCGTCGCCGGGCATGCTTACGATCGTCCGCTTCGCCACTTCAGTTCTCCAGGATTACACGATTCGGCGGCGGTTCCGGGTCCCCTGACCATCGCCGCGACAGCCTAGCTCCATCGCCCTACTGGGCGGGTCTCGATATTGGGTATACGGGTCGTACTGCGTTTCCAGCCCTACCCCTGTGACGCATTTGCCGAACCCAGGAATCGGCGGCCGCACGCTGCAGGCAACGCGCCGCCGAGCGATGTACTTTATGAGGGTGCAGGATCGTAAGCAAGGCGCTTGGCGGGATCGGTAAAGCCATGAAGAAGGTGCCGTTGGCGTTGATTCCCGGCTTCGAAGCCTCTGAAAAACTGGATGGCGGCATCCAGAAGGAGTGCCGCCGGATGACATGCAAATTAACGGACCTCGAAATGGCGGAATTGCCAAGGCACGCGCTGGATCCAGTCTCCAAGTTGCCTGGCGACAAGAGGCCGCGCTAGTCCGCCGTGGGGCATGGCGGCAGGCTTCGCAACCGCCAGATTTGAAACTCGTGAGCGCCGTTCAGCAGGTCGATCAGCCGGAGGACGTCTTGCGCATTTGTGCTGCCGCTACGGTCGATATCGGTCGCGTAGCCCGGTAGTAACTTCCCCGGCACATAGTTCATCGAGTCGATCAGTGCGTTGATATCGCTGGTACTTGAAGCTCCACTCTGGTCGGCGTTCGCCGGTAGGTAGCCGGCACACCACGTTAGATCAAACAAGTGGTCGTTGATACACGTCCAGTACCGAGGGGCAATGGTCTCACTCAGCACCACCGTCACTGACTGATCCACGCTGTTGATGATGACTTCTTTGATCCCAATCACCGGACCAGTCGGTGCGGTTTCAACAGCGAAATCCTCTTGCGCTACAAGAAATGGTGTTGGATCACATGGAAACTGCAAGATCAAACGGTCCCATCCGTAGCGAATCGCTGAATCCATCATGTGGTGCGGTTGACGCGCATCAATCGCGCAGTTACCGGGCCGGTCGAAGGGCCGATCCGGCAGGGCACCACCATCCGAGAAAATCACGGCGGCCAAGTCGGACATGTGACAGGGAAGCGGGCAGTCGGGGCACAGTCTCGGGCTGACATCGGAATCACAGCAGTCCGGAATGCCGTTGGCATTCGTGTCGGCGTCACAATCGGTTGCGCAGAAGAACGGGCCGCTCTCACACGGTCCTTCCACCTGCCCACAATCAACCATCGATGTCGCGTCGATTGCGCATTCGTCTGGAACGCCATCGCAATCACAATCGTGACTGGTCCCGTCTGCAATGTCGTACTCATCGGGCTGGCCGTTACCGTTGCAATCGTCCCGCTCAATCATAGCGCGGATCACGCCTTCCGGTTCGCCGCCAAACTCGCCGCCGAGGCGGACGAGGAATTCCTGCCCCTCCTTGACGGGGATCGTCAACAACGAGGACGACAGGTCCACCGTGCCGCAAACGGCCTCCACACACGACTCCAGGCGATTACACCGCCGGGGTGTCGGGCAATTGTCATAGGGTTGACAGCCATCCCAGCCGCATTCAGGCTCGCAGGAGCTTCCATCAGCACAAGGATTGTACGTACTACACGGCGTGCCATCCGCGCAACGCGTCTGCCGGTAGGTCGATCGACTGCACGGCTTGTCGATCGGGTCGTCACACCAGCCGAGATCACAGTCGGCGTTCGCGGTACACGGTGTATCCGAAGATGTCGCGGTTGTGGAACTTCTTCTGCACAATGCGATGCGTGTCGGATCGCAGGTATTTTCCCCCGGGCAGTCCTCATCCGATTCGCAAAACAGGCCGCCAATGGGTGGCGGGCCGTTACAACCCCATATGCAATCCTCGTCTGTCTCGCATGGTCGATGCCCGATGGTACACAACGATTCATCGGGCGTGTTGTCATCGTTGGAACCCATCAACACTTCCGGTGGACAGGCGGCGCCCTCGTAGAGGGCTAGGATCGTATCTGGAGTCGGAATGCCAAGATCGTAGGTGTTGGTCTGAATCGTTAGTGTTCCCCTGTATTCGGTGGTCACGTGAAACCAGATGTCGTTCGTCATCGAAGGCAATGCCGGCTCGCCCGGACAGCCCATCGTCGCGTTCGCCAGGGAAAACGGCACACCGTCAGGACCGATCGGCAGCGGCTGTGCTTGTTCACAGAAATTATTGCCAGGCGGCATGCGATCGCCGGGACACGGCGACTCCATGTCGATCTCGTACCGCCCGAGCGATTGACCGCGGTGAACAGCGAGAATAACGAAGTACGTTTCGCCGGGCGTCAACCCGGTCACGCACAGTCCGGCTTGATCGCCATGGATGCCACACCCTGAATCGTCGTTGCAGGCGATAGGCACTAGCGAATTGCACTCATCGTAGTCGTTTCCGTTTTCCGAAACGTTTGCGGCTCGAAAGACCTGGATCAGCGAATCGAGAACCTGCTCGTCTTCCATCGTGTTGCAGGTGTGAATTCTCGCCGACTCATGCACGGCTCGGAACTTGTACCAGATCGTACCGAGGGCGCGACCGTTGGGGTCGTCCTTCTTGCAACAGAAGGGTGGATCTTCCGGATAGGCGGCGGTGGCGTCGGCATTGTTCGCAAGCATTGCGCCATGGCAACTCGTCGATTCGCCCGTGCAGAGGCGGCCGTTCTCATCATCTGTCAGTATGATCTCAAAGGCGCCGCGGTTGCGCCAAGTGTGGAAGCATTCGTCATTACCAGGGGGAAACCCGGCGCAAAGCTCGCTTGCGAGTTCCACGCAGGTGCGGTCCCAAGTGAATTCCGGCGACTCATCGCAGCACTCGGGTCGAATCTCGCAAACGCGCTTGCAGCATAAGAGATTGTCGCAACCCACCCGTCCGCTGCAGATGTTTAGATCGGAGAGACAGACGCGCCCCGCCGGGCAGTCGATATCGCTGTTCTCACAAATCCATCCTGGTAAGCAATCAATATCGGATTGACACGGTGCGAGCGGGTCACCCCCACAACGCCCCAAACACCTGACCTCAACTTCGTCCCCGAAACAATCGCCAACTCCGTCGAAGCACGCGAAACTCGGACAAGATGGATCAGCATCGTCACAGAAACTGTGCGACTCCCACTTCGCGCATCGTAAGCTGCACGAGTTGGGCTCGTGAACGCAGGATTGCTCGGAAAGGCACGTATCGCCATTCGGACAATCCGCGTCGAGATCACAGACACTGTCCGGACAGTCGGAACCATTGGGATCACAGGGGCGGCCACGATGAGCACCGCCCACGCAGCGCGGACGACAGTATTCGCCCGTACCGGTACACGTCATACAGTCGGTCGCCCCTTGATCGGGTCCTTCGGAATCGCACGGGCGGCCAGTGAACTCTCCGTCAAGTTGGCAGCCTGTCAGACCGCAGGTTCTTTGCCCCGCGCACAACTCATCGGGATCGCAGAATCCGTCTGGACAGTCGTCATCGACCGCACACGGGAGACCGTCGTTGGCACCACCGTTGCACGCCGGCTCGCAATACGTCGGAGCGAGATCGAGTACGCACAGGTCCAGGCATTCATCGCGCGGAAGACTCTCGCATGTGTTGTCCGGCGTGCAGCAAGCAGTTGCCCCACATGGCGGGTCGAAGAGGTTTTCCTCACATGTCGTGTTTTCGAGCCACCTGACTTCGACACATGACGTGATCGGCATGGCGTCGAGGCAGTTCGCATCGGCCCCTGGCACATCGTGCTGATACGGACAGCAAGCACCCCGCGGAGGCTCGCCACGGCAGTACACTGCCACATAAAAAGAGCCGGCTCCCGCTATCGGCAGCATATGTTCCGTCCATGTTTCCGGATTGTCGGGATCCAGATCGAATGCATAAAATGCAGGATTGCTGGCCCCTACATCAACATAAGGGCCAAAGCGAACACCGGTATTGACTCGGTTGGCCGCCCAAGTCACGTAGACGGGCTGATCCTGGGCATTGATGGCCAGACTGATCTCCGGCGGAATTGTTATCCGGGCTACTTCAAGATCACCTTGTCCCAGGCCGGCAAACGTATGTTCCGTACCTGGTATGACAGTATCAAGATCGGGCCATCGCAGGTCGATCGAGACTTCGTACGGACCACTAATGCCCTCAATCCCGAGTTCGTATGCACTGAGCATACAGTCGTCTACGGCCAGCCTCACATCCTCGGCCAGGCGCATTGTTGCGCTCCCCCCCAGAAACGGCGCGGGCCATAACGCATTCCCGGTGTGGTTTGCAGCCAGGTAGGCCAGATGGTGAGGCTCGCATGCAAGTGGGCCGACGGCCTCCACCCAGAAGGAGGCGTACGCGAAGGTGGGCCAGCCGCCAAAATAGTTGTGGCAATTGCCAAACACGTCATCGTGCCCGTCTACTGAGAAGCCGATCGACGGCGGGGTACCCACCACGATGCCCGCGTTGTCCGTATTGAACCGGATGCGCGCCCACACCTCACCGGAAATCATGAGTGGGTCGGGCGAACAAACGGATTCGTCTGCGCACACGGACTCAGAAAGCAGGCATTCCGTGCCATCTCCACATATACCGCGATCTCGAGAATCCAAAATGAGATCATGGAAAACGCCGCTATCGTCATCGAGCTGCGTATACAACGTAAGGGACCCCGGTATCAGGTCCCCGCCGGCCGCCAGATCGGGGCAGCCATCGTAGAGGGAGACCTCTGCCAAGAACTCTCCGCCGCCGCCTTCGACACCGCCGCTGACACGAACTCGAACTTCGTGCAGGGAGCAGGGTCCCTTTACCTTGGTGATGATGTCGTCGGCCACTCTGTTACCGGCGCCCGGCCGAAACAGGGAAGTGCCATAGGTGTTGGCGTAGATGATTTGCTCATCCGCCCCAAGGCCGGCGGCTACCCGGCCGCTCGATTCCGGCAGGACGTGCTCGACGACTCGGTACGTAGCCGGCAACGGTGTGAGCCGGCCATCCAAGCCGGAATCGTCCTGCGGCGATCGAGATCCCTCCGTGCCGCGCTGCTTGCCGGACGTCTCTTCTGTCGGCACAACCGCATCGTGGCGCGGTGCGGCACTTGTCAACACGACCGCCAGCAACGAAACGGCGAGGCAAACCAGCAATACGGCGAGACCCGAGTATTGTCTGACGCGTTGATTCATGATGCCCCCAATGGCCTTGGTGGTGGCCTGTGATAGGTATACACACCGCGCGCAATAGACGCTCGAAGACAGTCTCGGTAGACATACCGTCTTAGACACGCATGCCCGCGGCCTGGTTCCGCTTTTTTCTCAGCAGCCAGTCCGCCATGCCCATCTGATCTGTGGCATCAGGCGGATTATGCCGTCACTTGAAGCGATCGAATGCGTGCCGTTCAATCGTCATCTACGGGCACGTGACGCCAGGTCGCCATTCGATCGTCAGACGCGCATTGGGTTCTCCACGGACTTTCCCATGGTACCATATACGGCACCTGGAATACAACGGCCTTCCTCCTGCGGACCCCCCGCCGCCGCTCCGCCGACACGCTGTCCCTGCGAATCGTCCGCGCGAATCGAGCAATTACGGTGCTCCTTTATCCCAGTTTTTTTTGCGAGGGCGGACCAAGTTAAGGGGATGCACCGACTCTGGCTTCGCCCATGCACGACTTATGACGTTCGTGCGCGGGTATTGTCACTCCCGAAATCGGAAAAAGACCATTTTCCTCGTTCCCCTCAAGCCGGGTACCATCACGGCGCCGTGGGACAGAGCGGCAGGCTGCGCGACAGCCAAGCGTCGAAATCCCCGGCACCGTTGAGCAGGTCGATCAGGCGGAGGATGTCGGATGCGTTCGTCTCGTTGCTGCGATCAATGTCCGTCGCATACGGAGGAAGATCGCGCCCGGGCACGAGGTTGATCGAATCGATGAGGGCAAGAACGTCGCCGGCCGACACGAGACGGTCCTGATTGACGTCGCCGGGTAGGAAACCCGCGCACCATTCGCGCCCGGAGGCCTCGTGCTGCACGCAGGTCCATTCGCCCGGCGGAATGGGATCGTCGAACTCAACGACGACCTGGTAGTTTCCACCGCTTGCTTGTATGGGTACTGCACGTGTAGTTTCTTTCCCGCCCGCACTGCGAACGACGAAGTCTAGAGAATCTCGGCGCAGGGCAGCCTTGTCGCATTCGAAGATTAGAACCAGACGATCCCACCCCAGTAGAATGTTACTGTTGTACGCCGAATGAGGCTGGCGCGCATCGATGGCGCAATTCGGCCCCGCACCCTCTGACAAATAGCACGACCCGCCATAACACACCCAGCCGCCTTCAAACTGCGCGCTGACCAGATCGTCCAAGCCGCATGCGGGATGGCAATCAACGCTCGGGTCGTCGCAAAACACATCAGGCTGTCGGACGCCGCAGAGCGGACCGCAAACACCACCGTAGTAGTCTTCCCGAAAACACCTGCGCCCGTCCGGACAATCCCCGTCGGAGGTGCAATGGAATGCCAGATGCGACGGATCACAGGCGAAGGTACACTCGCTTTCAAACAAGTCTTCACATGTGCCGTCCGGCAGGCAGCAGGCGCGGCTGCCGCACGGCCAGTTTGACGGATCGTCGCCGCACACTTCACCGTACGACCATGCGTGTCCCAGGCAATCGGTCACCGGCACGCCGTCGATACACACTTCGCCGTTAGCACCCGGCTCGTCGATGTCCGAACAGCACGCGCCGGTCGGCGGTTCGCCGCGACAGTAGATGGCCACGTTGGCGACGGTGGGGTACGCGGGCGTAGGAACGGGTGTCCAGCCTTCGGACAGCCGGGCGTAGAGAAAGGGGTCGCTCGATCCGGCGAGCGTGCCGCCTGCGTAAGGTACTGACGCTCCGATGCGGGATACCGTCCACGAAAAGTAGATCGGTTGGTCGCTTTCGGAGATTTCGATGTTCACGTCATGGGGAATGGAGACATGGGCAATCTCTAGACTGCCGGACTCTCCGCGGCCCACGAAATAGCCCTCCGTTTCCGGAATGACCGTATCCAGATCAGGCCCTCGCAAGTCAAATGTCACCTCATATTGGCCGCTTGTTCCCTTCGAGAACACTTCGTAGGAATCGAGAGTGCACGTCGGCACGCTGAGCGTGATATCGTCTGCGAGAGTACTTGTGGGTGGTACAGGGAACGGGACAGGTGTGGGTTCCTGGGGCGGACCGCCGCCGGCCAAGTATGCGAGGAAGTGCCCTGAACACTCTTCGGGGACTATCACCGTGGCCCAAAATGATGCATGTGGCGAGTCGGGCCATCCGCCAAAGTCGTTCCGGCAGTCTCCGAACACGTCGTCGTAACCGTCGGCCGAGAATCCGATCTCCGGCGGCGCTCCCGCCACAATGCCGGCATCCGACGTGTCGAAGCGGATTCTCACCCATATCTCGCGTGGAATCACCAATGGGTTGGCGACACAAGCAGACGCATCCGCACAGTCCTGGGCGGATACGAGGCAGGGAGATTCGTCGTCGCAGATGCCGCGATCCCGGTAGTCGAGAACGAGATCGTGAAAGACCGCCGAGTCATCGTCGAGTTCCGTGAAAAGCGTCAGTGTTCCGCGAATCGGTACTCCGTCTGCATTGACATCTGGACAACCGTCATACAGGACCACTTCGGCTTTGAACTCGCCCCCGCCGCCTTCGACACCACCGCTGACGCGTATGGTGAACTCGTTTAGCGTACACGGTGCCGCCAGCGTGGTGACCAGATCGTCCGCGACACGGTTGCCTGCGCCCGGCTGGAATAGATACGTGCCCAGCGTATTCGCGTAAACGATCTTCTCGGTTGGCCACCCCGCCCTTGACCCGCCACGATCGGAACCGGCACCAAAATGCTCGACCACCGTATACGTGGCCGGCAACGGCTTTAGTCGATACTGTGCGTCCGAAGCCTGATCGTTGGCAGCCTCCACATCACTCGAAGGTTCTCGTGCAAGTGCCGCCTGCCCCGCCCAGAACCCCACAAGCAGGCCACAGAGAATCAAAGAGAATTTTTCCTGACAAATATTTTTCACATTTGGATTTGACATGACGACGACTCCCCGAATGATCCCCCGCGCGACACCATCGGCTCTCCCCCAGACATGAGCGTTGTTCGAGCCGATCGGAACGATGAACGAATACGGATGGACATTCTATTCACGACTCGCTGGAAAAGTCAAGAGAATTGTATTATCTACTGAAGCATTTGGTCAAGTCTCTTGTCGCGACGGGGGCACTGTCGGGCCAGTCCGCCACTTTGGCGGCCGCCCGGAGCGCCTTTTTTTGTGCAGTGGACATAGAAAGACCCACGCGGCCATTGCCGGCCACCCAGCGTGCCCGGTGTCGGTTAGTAAGTGCAGGCGAGAGACCGACTGCCGTGACGAATATGTGCAGCGTCACTGACAAATGGGTAAGTTGATGATGAACTGCCCCGGCCGGCACCGGTATTGCCTTATGCGTCAGACGAACCTCGTTTGTCAGACTCCCGATCAGCCGCATGGTCGCACGCGGTGTCGGCCTGTGCTACTCCGCCGTCGGACAGGGCGGCAGGCTGCGCGACAGCCAGGGGCCGACGCCGTTCACACCGTTCATCAGGTCGATCAGACGGCGGATGTCCGAGGTGTTGATCTCGCCGTTACGGTTGATGTCCGTGGCATACAGTGGAAGCACGCGGCCCGGTACGCCGTTTATCGAATCGATCAACGCCAGAATGTCCGCCGTGTTCACCAGCCGGTCCTGATTCACGTCGCCGGGAAGAGTCCCGACGCACCACGCCCGTCCAGAATCGACATGGCGGATACAGGTCCAGGGAAACCATCGGAGAACGAACACTGTCACACGTGATTCAATTGGGTCAATCACAGACGAAACCGGCCCTACCTGTTCGGGAATCGCCGGATTGAAAAGCTCGAAGTCAAAGAACGTGCATGGCCAGACGTCCGGATTGCAAGCAAAATCCAAATGCAGTCGATCCAGACCCCTTCGTTCGAGGTAAGGCGACGAGTAAACCGTTGCATCAATGGCACAGTCTGGCCCGGTCACCATTGGGACGGCGCCGAACATGGCCGCCGACAGGTCGCTGAACGTGCACGACGGTTCGCAGACTGTGCACGGATCGTCACAGAATCGATCGTCCATCCACAATCCGCAAGGCGGCGAACACACGCCGGGTGTGAATGCCGTGAGGCACCATCGGCCATTCGGGCAGTCCGCATCAGAATCGCATGAGATGGATGGCGCCTGGTCATCGCAAACGGATTCACACTCGTCTTGGAGGAGGTCTTCACACGATCCTCCGGGCAGGCAGCAAGCGTGCATACCGCAGGGAACGTGAAACGGATCCGTGTCGCACACGCTGTTCAAAGCCCAGGGCTGTCCGAGGCAATCAGAGACGGCCAGATCGTTGATGCAAATTTCCTCGGTTTCGGCTTCCTCGCTCGCACAGCAGGCGCCGAGCGGCGGCTCGCCCCGACAGAAAATGCGCACTTGTGCTACACCCGGGCATCCCAGCGGCTCGAATGCTGGGTCGGTCGTTGGTGATCCGAATTCCGGTGCAGAAAGGAACGGCGACGACGAGCCGGCCAAGGCACGCTCGGCGATGATGACACCCGCCTCTGAACCCTCCAATAGGGCCCATGTGAACAGCAAGGGCTGGTCAGATTCGTGGATATTGATCGAAACCTGTGGAGGGACCTTCACATGGAAGACTCTGAACTCAAAGTGATCGAACCACTGCAAAATCGTATGCGTTTCAGGGATCACCGTATCCTCGTCGTAACGGAGGTCCAGTTCCAATTCGAACGGACCCTCCCCTGTGGCACGTACGGCAAACTCAAACGCATCGAGCTCGCATTCGGGAACGGTTAACGTGATGTCGTCGGCAAGCCGTGCACCTTGATACGACTGCGGAATCGGCTCGACGTTGCAGATGCGCTCACCGCCGGCCTGGTAGGCGAGAAAGTTCGTCTCACATTCCTGTGGTGCCACCATAGTGACCCAGAACGACGCGTGCGAAAAGGTGGGCCAACCCCCGAAAAAGTTCGTGCAGCCCCCAAAAACATCGTCGTAGCCGTCGGACGAGAAGCCCGTCTCGGGCGGCAATCCGACGACGATCCTCGCATCGTCCGTATTGAAGCGAATCCTGATCCACACTTCGGTGGGAATGACAACAGGATTTGCGACGCAATCCGAGGTGTCTCCACAATCCTGAGCGGATACACGGCAGTATGATCCGTCGTCGCAAATACCACGGTCCCGAAAGTCCAGGATGAGATCGTGTAAGACTGCCGAGTCATCGTCAAGCTCAGTGAAGAGTGTCAGTGTTCCGGGAATCGGTTCTCCGTCGGCATAGAAGTCTGGACAACCGTCGTACAGGCGCAGTTCGGCGCTAAACACGCCCCCGCCTCCCTCGACACCTCCGGAGACCCGTATGGTGATCTCATCCAGCGCACATGGCGCCACCAGCGTCGTGACGAGATCGTCCGCGACACGGTTGCCAACACCGGGCCGAAACAGGACTTGTCCGCCGGTGTTGGCGTAGATCACTTTCTCTTCGCCTGCGAGGGCATCACGGGTATCCGCGCCGCCGTGGCGCGTGGCATTTCGATGTTCCACGACGCGGTAAGACGACGGCAGCGATGTGAGCCGCTGCGGTACGGCGGTGTACACGCCCGTGCCCTTCGTATGATCCGTCGATCGTGTTTGAGCACTTGATGTGCCGCTCAAGGGTGCGGACGCGAACAAACAAAGCACTAGCAATCTACGCGCACCAATTCCAATCCGTGACGCAAGTCGGCTTGACCACATGGCGTTTCCCCAAATCGGACTTCCCGCGTACCAGCTCCGGCTCATCCCCCAGAGATGGAGAATTGCTGAGCCGATCAACAAAACCGTCACGGTAGAGCATCATACAGGTAGGCCAGGTGGAAGATCAATGGAAAAATAAGTTATCGCATGAATTGGATTTGTGAGTCCGCCATCGACATCCCCCCACTGTTGACCCCCACGTTGCATAAACCTGGGGGGCATCTGGCTGAAATCGCGAAATCCCTCGACGAATCGGGTCGTACATGGCCCGCTTGCTGGTGTCGCCAAACCACACGTTGCGTGAGATCTGCCAACCTGGTGATCGGACTGCGGCAACACCGAGTTTTGGCGCTCCAGGTCTGACCAATCGGCTCGAACTATGCAACGTTGGGGTTGACTTTTCCAAGAAAGGGACCGCTACGCGTAGCGCCTTGCGCTGCGCAGTGGATATCGACAGATTGGACAGACTCACCGGCGGCACCCATCGCAGGATCTGGCCATTGGCTGTCCTCTTGCAGTGGGCGGCTGCTGCCACAAACACCTGAAATGTCAAGGATAAATGCGTGAGTTGGTGGCGGACCGTGCCCGCATGAATAGGCACTTCCTGTATCCTGAGACCGCATCGCTCTGCGAGATCGTCGAATAGAGGTCCCGCTGTGCCGGATTGCATGAGCCGCGTCATTGCTTCACGGTGGTCGCCATTCACTTCGATCGTCGGCAACTCCCACAGGGCCGACCAGAGCCCGCCCTTGGGACGGCGACGCAGTAAGATCTTGCCATCACACTGAAACGCAAAGGCAAAAAGCGATACTTCTCGCGGCTTTTTGCGATTGCCGTCGCGGACGGGGAGGACGTCCGCTCGGCCAGAAGCGGCGGCAAGGCAATCGGTTGCCAACGGGCATCTGTCACATCGCGGCGATTTCGGCGTACACACGGTGCTGCCGAGATCCATCCAGGCCTGGTTGAAGTCGCCGGGGCGTCCCCGCGATAAGAGCCGTGCAGCGGCGTCCCCGACTTGCTTCTTGCCCTCTGGTGTCAGAATGTCGGCATCGATGCCGCACAACCGCGCCACCACCCGCGCCACGTTACCGTCCACAGCCGCCACCGGTTCGCCGTAGGCGATCGAAGCGAGGGCCGCCGCCGTGTACTCACCCACGCCGGGTAATGCCCGAAGGGCAGCGGCCGTCTTTGGGACATGGCGCTTGTCACGGCGTAACAGGCGCGCCGCATCGTGCAGGTGAAGAATCCGCCGGTAGTAGCCGAGACCCTCCCAGTGTTTGAGAACCGTCTCGTGCTTGGCCCTTGCCAGCGCCTCGACTGTGGGAAATCGCTTCATGAAACGTTCGTAGTACGGAATCACGGTTTCGACGCGCGTCTGTTGCAGCATGATCTCGGCCACCCATTGCGCGTACGGGTCACCGGCACGCCTGCGCCACGGCAGGTCGCGTTTGTGTCGGTCGTACCAGCGTAGCAGCTTGCGCCGAATGGACTGCCGCAATGGCGGAGGGATTATGGGTTGGGACACGCCGCGACGCGCGCCGGTCATCGCTTGTTCCGCAGCTTGGTGCCGCACTGCGCGCAGTAGATGGCCGCCTCGCGATTGATTTCCTTACAACGGCGGCACCGTTTGGCGGACCGACGTGTCGATGTGGCCAGAAAAACGATGACGGCGATCAGGGCAATGCAAACGAACCCGTTGTCACGGAAAGCGAGGACTGAAGATACTAGATAGCCAAGCACGTTTCGAACCTCGATTGCACGGGCACGCGAGACACCAAGTCCCTGAGGAGTATACAACTCGGTACCGTAGCGAACAATCGCGGCCGCCTCAGGTACCGCAGGCATCCCTGCCTGCAAGAACCCACAAGCAGGGCGAACGAACGAAGGCGACTTGGCTACTGCGGCGCGGCCGGCTTGGGCAGGGCAAATCGATCGCGAATCGTCGAGTAATCCTCACCTCCGAGCCGACCGACAAGGTCGATCTTCGTCACGTCCACCGTGCCGTCCGGAAGGAGTTGATCGTCCGCCACGTGGAAGCAGAGGATTTCCCCGACGCAGATGTTGGCGGACAAAGGCCCGTCGCCGACCGGTACGATCTGCAACAACTTGCACTCCAGATGGACCGGCGACTCGGCGATACGAAGCGGTTTCACGAATCGGCTCTCGAGCGGGGTGAATCCGGCGGCGTCGAATTCGTCGACGTCCGGTGGATAGGCAAACGATGCCTGGTTCATCTCATGGCGAATGTCAAATGGTACCACGTTGACGACGAACTCCGGCACCTGCCGCAGATTAACGATGGTGTCCTTGTCCGTGCCGTCGGCTTTCGTGCAGGGTGAGAAGATGACGGCAGGCGGGTTCGATCCCACGCCGTTGAAAAAGGAAAACGGCGCCAAGTTGGGGACGCCGTCCGCAGAGATCGTGGACACGAACGCAATCGGTCGCGGCATGACCGATGACAGCAGTGTCTTGAAGTTGTCGCGGCGTTCTCGCTCGGCCGTGACCAGTGCTGAGAACGAGCTGTGTGCCTTCATGGTGGACCCTACTTTGGTAATACGTTTGGCAGGACGCTTCCGCCGGCCTGTCACTTCCCACGCCATCCTATTCAGCTCGTGCCGAGCTTCTTACAGAGCATGTAATAATCCAAAGCGCCCTGCACGGTCTTCCGGTTATCCTCATTGGCGAGCAACAACGCTTCTTTCTGTAACTCAATGGCGCGATCGAGGTTTCCGACTTGGTAGACGGCCCGGGCATAGACGACCATCGTAAGGGCATCGCGTTTGCCCGAGGCCTCATAGGCTGCCTTGGCCGCCTCGAGCGCGAGATCCGGAGCCCGCATGGCCAGATCACCGTTGTTCATGAGTGCCGTGGCCAGCAATCGCATGACCTTCGGATCGCCGCGATTCGTCGCCAGGTGCGAACTCGCCCAGTTTCGAAACGCGGTCGTGTCGCGGGTCTCGTTGATGTATATCTGCATGAGGATGTCGAGCGCTTCCGTGTTGGCGGGATCGATCTTCAGAATGCCGACCAGCCCGTCCCACACGACGGACCATTGCCCCATTTGCGCCGGAAAATCCAATTGCTGGAATCGCCGCAACACCTCCGCCTGTGTCTTCGCCTGGGAAATGTCGTACGAGCCGCTTACGACCTGATCGAGTACGGTATCGAGCTCCGGATCCAGCGGGCTGCCCTGCCAGAGAATGTGCCCTTTGCGACCCACGATAAAAGCATGAGGGATCCCCATCGCCCCCGCGGCCATCATATACGCGTTCGACGTCGCCTCGCCCTTATCGATGGCGACCGTGTAGTCCATCTTGCTGCCTTTTTCCTTGACGAAGCGACGAACGGCCGACTTGGTGTTGCCGCGATCGTCCGGCGTGGTCACACCGATGATCGTCAGATCCTTGGCGTACTTCTTCTGAAAATCGGTCAGACGCGGTACGCTGGCCTTGCAGGGTGGGCACCAAGTCGCCCAGAACTCGACGATGTGGATCCTGCCGAGGTCCTTGCCAAGGTCGACCGGGCTGCCCTTGACCCACTCGGCGATTTGCAGCGCCGGCGCCTTGTCGCCGACGCCGAGGGCGGCCGTGGCGGAACGCGGCACGACAGCCGGCGACAGTGCCAATATCAAGATGCTCAATGTTCGTCGCATACAACCAAACTCCTCAACACAGCTCTTCGTTCGCCGTGGAACGAAATCTCGAGTGCAAAACTCTCTCTCTTGTACAGTCAATGCCGGTACCGGCGGGCGTTTCGCCGCCAGAATACCACAGTACGGTGGGTCGGGGAATCACCGACCGGTCGCTTGTCGTACCCCGAGCTTCTTGAGCCTGCGGCAGGCATCCTCCAGATCCTTCATCTGCTTCGCATAGCAGAAACGCAACTGCCGCGCGCCGTCTGCCGGGTTGCGATAGAAGGCCGAGCCGGGCACCGTGGCCACACCGACCTCATGCAGAATGGACTCCGTGGCCTCCGTGGCGTTCGCCCAGCGACCCTCTTCGAATTCAGCGAGCAAGTAATAGCTGCCGGCCGGGACGTACGGCGCGAATCCGATACCGCGAAGCGTGTCCACGATCAACTCGCGCTTGGCGCGATAGTCGGCGCACATGTTCTCGTAGTAGCTGTCCGGCAAGTTGAGACCGGCCTGGATGCCATACTGCAAGGGCGCCGGGGCGCAGATGTAGAATAAGTCGTTCACCACTGCAATGCGATCGATCAATTCCGCCGGCCCGACCGCGTAGCCGATTCGCCACCCGGTGACGGCGAAGGTTTTCGACGCGCCGGTCACCGTCAGGGTGCGCTCCCGCGCCTCCGGCAGGCTGCCGATGCTGACGTGCGGCCGGTCGTACGTGATGTACTCGTATATCTCATCGGTCACGATCCACACGTTGTGTTCGTTGGCCAGGGCGGCGATCTCCCGCAGCTCCGCCTCGGTGTAAACCTTGCCGGTTGGATTGCCCGGCGTGTTGATCAGAATCATCCTGGTGCGGTCGGTGAACGCCGCCTTCAAGGCGTCGCTCGCGTAGGACCAGTCCGGCGGTTGCAGGTCGACGAAACGACATTCGATGCCGAGCAGCTTCAACAGATTCACGTGATAGCTGTAGAACGGCGAGAAGACGATACACTCATCTCCGGGATTGAGCGTGGACAGAACGCCACAGGCGAAGGAACCCGCCGATCCGACGTTGACGGCCACCTCCGTCTCCGGGTCACACTCGATCTTATTGAACCGCCGCATCTTCGCGGCGATGGCCTGCCGCAACTCCGCGGTGCCCCGCAGATTGGTGTAAATGGCGTGGTCGTCGTCGATGGCCTGCTTGGCCGCCGCCTTAACCTCGTCCGGCGCGGGTTGGTCGCACACGCCTTGGGAGAGGTTGACCCCGTTCATGGCGGCACAGATGGCCGAAAACCGCCGAATATCCGATTGCCGGATGTTCTTCACCCGGTCTGCAAAGGGTACCGTCACGTCTAGACTCCCCGGTTTGTTACGTCGGTTCTCGCTACCGCAGCTCGATTGCCTCGTTTTTCCAGTATAGACGTAGGTGACAAACCAGACAAACCAGCCGTTCGTACCAGATCCTCCGCCCAAAACGCGTAAGCCCGAGTACACCCGCGACCGGCGCACGATTTCCCCAGCCCCCGCCCCCAAACACAACCGCGGCGTAACATTCCTGTCCGGACAACATCTGACAGGGGTGAAACGGCGCCGAATCGACGCGGATGCGTGACAGAATCGGCGGACGCGAAAAGCCGTAGGGCAGGTCGTTGCTCCGCCTCAGCGGAGCGTTGACCTGCCGATTTGGCAAGGCAGGTGAACCTCCCAGCATAGCCGGGAGAACCACCTGCCCTACAGGAAGCCCGCCGAAAGTGTCACGGACCCAATCGACGCTGAGACCGGCATTCTTGTTGCAGGGGCACCCGTGGCATAACATGCGGTGGACGTAAGCAGGCTGACCCGCGAGGCATGGAAGGCTCGGTTCGGACCGAACGCCGATTCCCCGCGTCGGCCGGGACCCAAACACCGCGGAGGTAAGCAGTGAAGACCGTATTGCCCGCCATATGTCTCTTGTTTCTGGTCTCGATCGCACCCGCACAGACGCCACCGGAGAAACCTGCCCAACCCCCACCCGCCACGACCGGAGGCCAAGCGATCCCCGATGCGACCGGTGCCTCACCTCAAGTGGTGGAGATCCTGACGCAACTCGAACGGCGCAGCGACGGGCTGAAGGACATACGCTGTAGGATCACGTTCAAGGAAACGGATTCGTTGGACATGACGGAGATGACCAAGGAGGGTCAGATCCTGTTCCTCATGGCCGAGCCCAATCCCAAATTCCTCATCCATTTTGAGAGAAGCGTAAACGCAGGAATCGTCGGCAAGCAGGAGTGGTACCTCTTCGACGGCCGCTGGCTCACCGAGGCGATTGAACGTATTCAGCAGGTCACCAGGAAAGAGGTTGTGCTGCCTGGCGAAAAGCAGGATTTCTTCGACATCGAGAAATCGCCGTTTCCACTGCCCTTCGGCCAGAAGAAGGACAAGATCCTCAAGAACTTCGACGTCGAATGGGTCAAGCCGGTTTCGACCGATCCCTCCAACACCGACCATCTTGTCTGCAAGCCCAAGGCGAGCAGCCATCTGGCGAACAAGTACGATCAATTGGATTTCTACGTCGACCGACAGGTCCACCTCCCCCGCCGCGTCACCATTATCGGCTTTGAGGGCTTCGAAACCAAGCAGGCCGATTTCTCCGATTTGTCCATGAAGTCGATCAACACCGGCCTGACCGAGAAGGATTTCAAACCGCTCGATGAGTGGAAAGGATACGAGGAAGTGGTCGAGCCGGCTTTACCCGAACCGCAGGAAGGGAACCCGTAGACAATCGCACGATTCTACGGCGCAATCGAGCCGCCGCCGCGCGGCGAAGGAGCCCATTGAAATGCCCGAGATGATGACGGCCGTCCGCAAGGCCAGTCCACAAAAAGGCCTGGTGGTCGAAGATGTGCCGCGACCGCAGCCCGGTCCGGAGGACGTGCTTGTATTTGTGGAGGCGGCCAGCCTGTGCGGCACCGACGTACACATCTGGAAATGGGACGACTGGTCGCAGCGCCGCATCAAGCCGCCGTTGACCCTCGGGCACGAGTTCTGCGGCACCATCGTCGCATGCGGCGACAAGGTGCGTCAGGCGCAGGTCGGCGATTATGTGTCAGCCGAGTCCCACGTCACCTGCGGCATGTGCTACCAGTGCCGCACGGGGCAGGCGCACATGTGCCCCAACACGGAGATCCTCGGCGTCGACCGCGACGGCGCATTTGCCAACTACGTCGCTGTGCCGGAAAAAGTCATCTGGCAAAACGATCGCACAAAGCTCCCGCCGGAAATCGCTACGCTGCAGGAGCCCTTCGGCAACGCCGTTTTCTCGACCATGAACCAGGACCTCTCTGGCATGTCCGTGGTCGTTCTCGGCTGTGGGCCGATCGGCCTCTTCACCATCGGCATCAGCCGGGCCGTCGGCGCCAAGGCCATCTTCGCTTCGGATATTCATCCCAAACGACTGGCGCTTGCGGGAACGATGGGTGCAACCCAGGTCTTTAACGCCGCCGAGGCAGGCGAAGATATCGTGGCCCAGATGGTCGAGGCCAACGGCGGCTATGGCGTCGATATCGTGCTGGAGATGAGTGGCGCGCCGAGTGCTATCACCACCGCCTTTCGTGTGGTCCGTAATGGGGGCGACGTGATCTTGTTCGGCATACCGGCCAAACCGGTCGAGATCGACGTGGCCGAGAACATGATTTTCAAGAACCTGACGGTCCGCGCCCTCAACGGCCGGCGCATCTTCGACACCTGGTACAAAACGCGCTGGCTGCTGGAGAGCGGCGTGGTGGACCTGCGTCCGCTGGTGACCAAGACGATATCCTTGGAAGAAGTCGAC
>Ga0210111_1000037_pt1 | contig 29065 bp, 21 predicted proteins | sample China_Galinas_PW_6_FD_185520 | JGI IMG/M metagenome (GOLD analysis project Ga0210111, IMG submission 185520) | Wetland microbial communities from San Francisco Bay, California, USA, that impact long-term carbon sequestration - China_Galinas_PWC_D2... | ecosystem: Environmental > Aquatic > Marine... | reverse complement strand
CATGCGCCGGAACGACGACATCCGGGTGGAGGTCGGCGAGGCCGTCCCGACCGACGACAAGTACGACATGTACCGCCGCTACCTCGATGAGCAACACGACAGCTCGATGTCGCGCGAGTATGAGTCGTTCGTCTCTTTCCTCTACGATTCGCCCATCGAGCAGCGTGAGTTCCGCTACTATCTCGGCACCCGCCTGGTCGGTGTCAGCATCGCGGACGTCTGCCCCAACGGTCTGAGCAGCGTGTACATGTACTTTGACCCGGATGATCGCAAGCGCAGTCTGGGCACGTTTTCAGCGGTTCGGGAGATTGAGCATTGCCGTAGCGAGGGACTGGCGTACTACTATTTGGGGTATTTCGTTGCCTCTTGCTCCGCCATGGCGTATAAGGCCCGCTTCCGTCCCAACGAGGTGCTCGTGGGCAGCGATCGCTGGATCTGCTTTCGGGACTGACGACCTGGCGCGTATCCCGGGCAGGGAGAGCGTCACAAGGCGGTGTTGTCCGGGCGCAACCCATAACCGGACGCTACACTAGATAGAGCTTGCTCTAGCGTGTCAGATCGGCGCAATCTCCAACCTGGCGACCTTTCTCAGGGCGCATTCCAACGCATCCTACTTATCAAGCCGAGTTCCCTGGGGGACGTGATACACGCTCTTCCTGTGTTGCACGGGTTACGGGCACGATTCCCCTCCGCGGTCATCGATTGGCTGATCGCCACGCCGTTTGTACCGCTGGTGGATTCGCATCCTGATTTGAACGAGACGATTCCGTTCGACCGTCGGCGGTACGGTCGTATTGGAAGGAGCCCTTCCGCCACGCGGGACTTCATGCGTTTCACCAGGCAACTGCGCGAGCGGCGATATGATTTGACTGTCGACTTGCAAGGGCTGTTTCGATCCGGGTACCTCTCGTGGGCCAGCCGCGCGCCGGTCAGAATCGGATTTCGGTCAGCTCGGGAGTGTGCCTGGCTGTTCTATACCCACCGCGTGGAGGTGCCGGATCCCGATATGCACGCGGTAGACAAAAACCACCTCGTGGGACGCTACTTGGGGGTGCAGGAGGCGCCGATTGAATTCCGTCTGCATCTTTCACAGCAAGTGCGTGATCAGGCCACCTCGCTTCTTGCCGAAGCTGGTGTGGACGCGGCAAGATCCATCGTGGTGGTCGCTCCCGGCGCTCGGTGGGAGACCAAACGTTGGCCGCCGAGTCGTTTCTCGGAGACCATCGACCGGCTCATGTCAAAAGACCGCGTCTTCTGCGCGGTCGTAGGCGGTCCGGACGAAGCGGACCTGTGCCGACAGGTCGCGTCACTTTGTAAGGCCAGTCCTGTCGATCTGTCCGGCAGGACCACATTGCCGCAACTGGCGGCGTTGATCGAGCGTGCCGGTGCGGTGCTATGCCACGATTCCGCTGCGGTCCATTTGGCCGTTGCCCTCAATCGTCCGGTCGTCTGTATGACGGGTCCGACAAATCCGACCCGTACCGGCCCTTATGGGCGGCCCGAAGATGTGATCCGCCTTGATTTGGACTGTTCCCCGTGCTACCTGCGCCGCCTCGAACAGTGCCCGCACGGCCACCGCTGCATGCGGGAGCTTGCCGTGGCCGACGTCGTGCGGGCCCTTCGTGATCGGCTTGAGGCCGACCCACCTTCCTGACGATAGCTCTTGTGATGCTCGTCTCGGACTTGCCGCGCCAATCTGGCGGGACATCCACCGAAAGGCGGTTTTTTGCGACAAGCTCAAACATTGCTGACAGATCGCCTTCCGCTTACTACACTGCGTAATGGGCTCGGCGAGACGTGGGGTCCACGATGGAGCAAACGGCTATAGGAATCGCACCCCGTGGGCAGATACCTCCGGCGCATCCGCAGACTTCTCATTCATACCATCCTCCACGCGGATGATACGCCTCATGCCATCGCGCGTGGAGTGGGCATCGCGATGCTGGTGGCGTTTCTGCCGCTCGTCGGCTTCCAGACGGTCATTTCGATCAGTTTGGCGGCATTGGCCCGCGCCAATAAGGCAGTCTGCGTGCCGATTGTTTGGATTACAAACCCGCTCACGATGGTGCCCATCTACGCGGGCTGTCTCACCTTGGGCCGCATGATCATGGCCTCGCCCATCAGCGAGGCCGACGCCGACGCCATCGCAAGAATCCAGCAACACGAGCATTCCCTGCGGCTTTTTGAGTGGCAGTTTTGGAGTGATTTGTTTCGATTCCTTGCAGGACTTGGCCTGGAGCTATGGCTGGGTTGTGCGATCGTCGGACTCTTCTTCGCGATCGTCTCCTACATCGCCACCGTGCACGGCGTAAACTTCTACCGTGAGCGTCGGCGATTGAAAACGCTTCGCCGCAACATGTACCGCGCCCAGCGCAAGCAGAAACGCCTGGCAGCCAAGAAAACTGCGGCTCAAACGCCCTGAATTCCACAGCGGTCTATCATGTTCGTATGCGATCGACCATCACCATGGCAATCGTGGCAAACACGAAAATCGGTATCCAAGCCGGGAGGGCGGATTCGGTTTCGGGGCGTATGCTCTGCGCCACGAAGGTGACGACGTAGCAAAGTCCACAAAGTGCCACACACTTGCCCGCGTCGTTGAGGATGTTTGAGGGAGATCGGGCCAAAAAACAGGGCAGGCCGAGTAACAGCAGGATGACGGCGACGATCGGCGTGGCGATGCGCGTGTGCTTGGTCTGCAGGATCGCCACCATGTCGGCCGTTCCCTTGTTTTGCAATTCGCGAAGGTCTTTCAGGCTTAAGAATCGCAGCCAGCCCTCCGATTGACGCAATTGAATCTCTTCCGGGCCGAGGTCGGTTTCGTAGTAGCGTGGCCACTGTTCCTCGATGCAGTCGGTGGGCCCAAACTGCGGATCATTGCACACGCTGCGCGTTCTTTGATGGCCCCTGTTCAACACCCAGCGACCCATGGGACGCGTGGGCGTGGGCGGCTCCCATTCGGCGGAGTCCGCTTCCAGAATGCTCGACAGATCGCCGGCCTCATCCGTCTTGATGACAAGCATACTCTTGAGATCGTGACGTCGGGGATGAAACTGCCGCGCCGACAGCAGCGCGCCTTGCTGGTCGCGAAGGAACAGGGCCTCGTAGGCCCGGTTGCCGTCCGCATCGTCGTGGTCGCGTGAGAGAAGATGGGCGACCCTGGGAATGAACACTTCCGTGTCCACCACGAGCAGCGTCGTGGTCGCGAGGCCGAAGGCGACAATGGGTGCCGCCACGCGGTACAAACTGACACCCGAGGCCAGAACGGCGGTCAACTCGTTGAGCTTGCGCATGCGGGAAAGGGTCGCCATGCAGGCGAAAAGGGTGATCACCCCCGAGAGCTGCGCAAAATAGAGCAATATGTTCGGCGCGTAGTAGCCGGCCATGTTCTTAAGCACGGTGGCCAGGGGGTAGCCCTGCTCTGTGAATTCGTCCATGTTGACGAACAGATCGAGCACGACATACAAGCTGATCATGACACCGATGGCGATCACGTAGTTGATCAACAGCGAGCGGAGGATATAGCGATCGAGTGTGCTCCACATGGCTTTCGGGTCTTTCTACCTTCTCAACACCCTGGTGAGCGTCCATCCATCCAGACCGGCGACGACGACAATACCGCTCCACATGACGAGCAAGCCGGCGACGGGCGTGGCCTCGTTGTACGCCATCTGCTTGCCCATCACGATGGTCACGATAACGATGAGCGAGGGCACAAAGCTGACCCCAAAGGCCGTGACAGCATGGGCACCACGAAACACGATCCCTAACGCCGCGCCAAGAAGCACCAGTACGAACACGCTGACACTGAACGCAAAGCGCTCGCTGATCGTGGCCGCGATGCGGCGTACTGTTTCCGCCTCGACGGCGGATACGCGTTTTTGCGCGATGGACACGGGGCTGTCCGCCGGCTCGTCGGCTGCGGTACGCATCAATTCCACGGCCGGCAACGCCTCAATCTGCGCTGCGAGGTCGTCCGGAATGGGCACCGGCGTCAGCTTTCTTCGTTCCCGCCGGTACTGCCGCGGTCCGTCGGTAATGATGACATTGAACAATTCCACGGTGAGCTGGGAGAGTCGGATGGTGCTACCTCGCTTGACCTCCACGAGGGCACGATCCGCGACGTAACGTCGGTCGCCCTGGTCTCCGGACTCCGTCACTTCCACGTTGTGCAGTTCGATTCCGCCGTCGTCCGGGACGCGCGCCGCAAGTTTGGAATGAATCAGGAATCGCACGCGGTCACCGGCCAGTGTCATCCGGGCCCGTTTTTCCCACAGCGCATCGTAGATGAGCCGGCGCCCGACGGCGGCCTGCAGGCTGCGCACCTCCGACTGCACCTTGCGCCATTCCATGGGCCTGCTGCGATAATAGAGTAGCTCACGAAGTGTCAGGAAATTGACTTCTTCCGGCACACTGAGGGGGATCTCATTGGACTCGATTTCCTGTCGCTCGATGGATGAAAACTGTCCCTCGGTTCGATCGAAGGCGCTGATGCCCTGCAATTGCAGCTTCGCGTAATATCCCTTTTCGCGCCGATCGAACAGCAGCCGTACCTGCTTCGCCACGCCGATGTGCGCCCATTCATCGCCGTCGGTCTTGATGAACGACACCCCTTCGAGGTCGATGCAGTTTGCGTTTTCCGGGTCTACGTAGCTGCTGTCCGCGTGGATACGGAATTCCCGCTGCAAGGTAATGCCTCTCGGTCGGCTCAGGCGGCGTTGAATCAGTGAGCCGACATCTGCACCCACAAACTCGTTGAGATTGCGCACCATTCGTGGAATGACGAAGCTTGTCAGCGCGAACGTGACCGTCGCCGAGACAAGGCTGAGCACGGCCGTGGGAAAGAACAGGACGTGCATGTTAATGCCGCTACTGCGACAGGCGACGAATTCATTGTCGGCACTCAGCCGGCCATAGGTGGCGGCAGCACTAAAAAGTGCGGCAATGGGAAGGGTGAGAGCGGCGGATATCGGCACGACCAGGCTGATCAACCGAATGAGTTGGCCCGTCGTCACATCGCCCAGCTTGATCATGTTCATGACGCCGCCGCCGAGCCCCAGCACGCCGGTCAGCGCGATGGCAGTCAGCAGAAAAGTCTTGCCCATTTCACGAAAGATGTAACGTTGGAGTGTCCAGGGAAAACCCTTCATCGACTCACTCGACTGCGCCGCTCCCAAGGGACCCTGTCGGTCGACCGCGCCGTGGCGACCGTGGTCCCGGCGGTCCGTCGGCCCTGATCCGCCCGGTGATGCTGTAGCGAAATCGTAGAGTTTGCCCTCCATTATGCAACCGGACGGCATTTGCGCTGCGGTTGGGACTAAATCGGTGTGCCTGACTTTCGCGGGATGCCGATAACTACCTGGGAAAGCCGTTTTTCGTTCCGGTGGGAGAGCCGATGGAGTGCCTGTATGCCTGCGGACTTTCAGGAAAAAATCGTCTCGGAATCACAATTGCAGGCTGCCGTGCGTGATGCCCGCCGGTCGGCCAAGACGGTTGTGCAATGCCACGGCTGTTTCGACATCGTCCATCCGGGGCACATCCGCTACCTCGAGTTCGCGCGGCAGCAGGGCGACATCCTGATTGTCTCCGTGACGGGCGACTCTGAGGTCGACAAAGGCGCCGATCGACCTTACATCCCGCAGGAACTACGGGCGGAGAATCTCGCGGCACTGATGTTCGTGGATTACGTGTATCTTAGCGGTGAGCCGACGGCCGAGACCATTCTCGCCAGCATCCGACCGGACGTATACGTGAAGGGGCGAGAATATGAGCGATCGAGCGATCCCGGCTTTCTCGCGGAAAAAAAAATCGTGGAGGGCTATGGTGGACGCATCATCTTCTCCAGCGGTGAAATCGTCTTCAGCTCCACCAAGTTGATCGAGCGGATTCCGCGCCACGTCGAGACGGAGTCGCACCGGGTCAACCTGTTGTGCAAGCGTTACGATATTACGCGCGATTCCGTGGACGATTCGCTCGCCCAGTTTCGCGACCTGAGGGTGCTCGTCGTGGGCGATATCGTCATGGATCGCTACGTGCAGTGCGACGCCATGGGGATCGCGAGTGAATCACCCGTGATCAGTCTGGCGCACCGTGACGAAAGGCGCTACGTGGGCGGAGCGGCCATCGTGGCGCGGCACATCGCCGCGCTGGGCGCGCACTCCTTCTTGTTGAGTTCCAGCGGAACCTGTGACGGCACAGAAGCGGCCGTGCGGCTCCTGCAGGACGAGGGGGTGGAGACGCACTTCATCGATTCGCGGCCCGCGCTGGCGGAAAAGACGCGATTCCTGGTCGACGAAACGAAGCTTTTCAAGCTCGACCGGGCGCAATGCCTGCCGCTGGATTCCGTGGCCGAAAAACAGGCGGCACTGATCATGGAGCAGCAATCCAAGATCGCCGACGCGGTCATCTTCTGCGACTTCGGCTACGGCATGCTCACGGGAAGCCTGTTGGAACGCGTGTTGCCGACCCTGCGTCAGAATGTCAAGATCATCAGTGCGGATGTCAGCGGCGGGCGCGCCAGCCTTCTTTCGTTCCGCTACGCCGATCTGCTCTGCCCGACGGAACGTGAAGCGCGCGCCATGCTCCATGACTACGACTCCGGTCTGTCCACCGTGGCGTGGCAGATCCTCGAAAAAAGCCAGGCGCGGCACGTGTTCATCACGCTGGAGAAAAAGGGGATGGTTGTTTTCGAGCGCCGCAGCCAGGACCGGCAGTCGCCGGAATGGGCGGGGCGATTGAAGAGCGAGCTGCTCCCGTCCTTCGCCGACCACGCCATCGACCGCCTCGGGTGCGGCGACGCGCTTCTGGCGCTTTCCACGTTGAGTCTGACTGCCGGCGACCCGCTCATGCAGGCGGCCTACCTGGGTAGCGCCGCCGCTGCCATCGAGGTGACCATGCTCGGGAATCATCCGGTCGAACAATCCAACCTTCAGGGCTGGCTGGACACACGACGCGAACTCGATGTGCAGATCGCCGCGCGAGAGTCCGTGCCCGCGCAAACGTAAACAAGCCGCAACCTGCTCGTTCTCTTGCCGACGAGTCATCCGACTGCAACACGCCAACGATTCGATCCCTTTGGCGCGATCGGAACGCCGTATATACTCCAATTGCCGTCCATTTGTGCTTCGCATTTGGTAAAGGAGTTGGTTGTGTTGGATCAGGCGCGTATCGACGGGATTCTCGAAGCGACGAGGGGATTGCCCATAGTCGAGACGCTGGCTATGCGCTTCGACGAATTCGACGAGGGGCTCTGTCGCATGACTATGCCGTATGAACGCCGCTTTGATGGAGTCTACGAGTCGTTTCACGGCGGACTGCTGATGACCGCCGCCGACAGCGCGGCCTGTTTCGCCATCTGGACGCAAACGGGAGCGAAGGAAGTGCTGACCACCACCGACATGAACATTCGCTTCCTGGCGCCGTGCCTTTCCGATGTCACGACGGTGGCGCGGGTGATCAAGCTGGGAAGTACGCTGTGCCCGGTGGCCGTCGAGCAGTTCGATCAGAAGGGCACGCGCGTCGCGGTGTCACAGGTCAGCTACATAAGACTCAAACGCATGCCGAGGCGTAGATAGGCGGAATGCGGTATCGCTATGGCTGAGCTGTAGCATGGCGTTCATACTCAACGTGGGTGGCATGGGCAAACTAGTACGGTGTTTCGGAAGTCGCTCGACTATGGTGGGTGCCCCATTCTTCGCAAAGCGAAGGGTGGGGGACGGATGCGAACGTCGTGGAACCTACGAAATACGGTAATCGTTTTCCGGTGTTTTTCTCGACTACACACGGGCAAGCTGCTGCTTGCCCATGCCACCCGAAACGCGAGCTTGGTAGGGGCAGTAGTCCATAGGGAAGGAGTGCAGGGATGTCGAGTGCAGATGGCTGGTACTACGTACACGATGGGGAAACGGTGGGACCGATATCGCGCGAGGCCGTGATCGCCGCGCTCGACAATGCGGCGGGCCCCTCCACACTGGTATGGGGGCCCGGTGTGCCGGAGTGGACCGAAGCGCGGCATGTGGTCGCGCTGGGCACCGGTCTCGGGCCAACAGCGCGACCTCCGCAGAGCCCCAAGCCGAGGCGTGCCGACGAGATCGACTACGAGCTGTACGGCGACGACATGCAGTTCGTCGAGATTACACTCGATCCGGACGAGGTGGTGGTGGCCGAGGCCGGCGGCATGATGTACATGACCGACGGTATTGAGATGCAGACGGTCTTCGGCGACCCCAGCAAAAACCAGGGTTTTTTCGGCAAGCTCTTCGACGCCGGAAAACGTATGATCACGGGTGAGTCGCTTTTCCTGACGACCTTCGGCGCCACCGGCAACCAACGCGAAAAAGTCGCGTTTGCTGCGCCGTATCCGGGGAAGATCATTCCCGTTCATTTAGACGAGTTGGGGGAGGAGTTGATTTGTCAGAAGGACGCATTCCTCTGTGCGGCACGCGGCGTCCAGATCGGCATCGCATTCCAGAAGAAGATTCTGACCGGGCTTTTTGGTGGCGAGGGATTTATCCTGCAGCGGCTGACCGGGGATGGTCTGGCGTTTCTGCACGCGGGCGGGACGATTCACCGTCGCGAACTGGCGTCGGGGGAGACTTTGCGGTTGGACACGGGTTGTCTGGTCGCTTTCCAGCCATCGATCGACTACGACATCAAAATGACGGGTGGGATCAAGAACAGCATTTTCGGCGGCGAGGGTCTGTTTCTGGCAACCCTACGGGGCCCTGGCACGGTTTGGGTCCAATCGCTGCCCTTCACAAGGCTGGCCGGACGGATCCTCGCCAACGTCGGTCCCAGGGGCAAGGGCGAGGGATCGGTCATCGGCGGACTGTCGACGATTTTCGAACGATAGGATCGTTGGGCAACATTCGCAGATCTGTTAAACTGGCAATGTAATTTGTGTATCGGATTTGCCCTGGCGTGGCATGGCCACGCCTGCGTGGTCGTATGCCCAGAAGCTGTGTGATCATGCCCAGGCAAGCGTGGCCATGCCACCCTGACATAGGCCCGCGGACTCTCCCGGGGTGGGGCGGAGCCCATCGCACTTGACGGCTGGGGAAATCCCGCTACATTGCTCGGCTCGCCGTAATCCGAGACGCGAGGAAAGGTTTTTACGAAGCAATGCCTGCATGCAAGCAAAAAAGCTACGTCGCCAAGACTGGCAACGTTGATACGAAGTGGTACCACGTGGACGCTACGGACCAGGTGTTGGGACGGCTGGCCGCCAAGCTGGCGCGCGTCCTGATGGGCAAGCACAAGCCGACCTACACGCCGCACGTCGATACGGGTGACTTTGTCGTCGTGACGAACTGCGAAAAAGTACGCGTGACCGGGAAAAAGCGCGACACCATGATCTACCCGCGGTATACGTACCATCCCGGCGGCTACAAGGAGATTCCGTTCGATCGGATCATGGAGCGCCATCCGGAACGCATCATCAAGGAAGCGGTCCGTCGCATGTTGCCCAAGAGTTCTTTGGGCCATCACATGTACAAGAAGCTGAAAGTGTACGCCGGTGACGCGCATCCCCATCAGGCGCAAAATCCCGCGGCATTTGATTTCTAAGAGTAGCCCATCGGAGGTTGAGGTCAGTGACGGAAGAGCCAACGCCCACAGCGGATACACCGACGCCCACACCGGATTCACCGGAGACCACACCGGATGCGCCTGCACCCGAGCCGGTCGCCCCGGTCAGTCCTCCCGCGCCGGTCGCGACTGCGGAGCCGAAGAAAAAGGGTGCGGCCGGTGCCACCTACATCTGGGGCACAGGTCGACGCAAGCGGGCTGTGGCGCGCGTCCGAATAAAACAGGGTGCTGGTAAGTTCGTCGTGAACAAGAAGGAAGTGGACACTTATTTCTGTATCGCGCGCGATCAGCAGCGCGTGCGTCAGCCCCTGGACGTCACCGAGACACACAAGGCCTACGACGTATTTGTCAATGTCGGGGGCGGCGGGGTTACGGGCCAGGCGGACGCCATCGTCCTCGGTTTGGCGCGTGCTTTGATCAAGGCCAACCCGGACTTTATGGCGAAGCTACGTGAGCGAAACCTGCTGACCCGCGACCCGCGAAAGGTCGAGCGGAAGAAGTACGGTCAGAGCGGTGCCCGCAAGCGTTACCAGTTCTCGAAACGTTAATCGCGGCTACTCCACATCAAGATGCAATCTGCGACTCCCCGGTTTCAGCCGGGGAGTTTTTTTGTGACGAAAGCGACGGAGCGACGAAGCGACGGAGGGGGGGTCAGGCCGCAGGGTGCGTTCCTGTGACAGCATCCGACCGATGTTGCAGCGCGCCAACGACACAGGCTCCGTACAGCATGAGCATCCAGAGCGGTTTTGTGGCGTGGTGCAGGATCGAGGTGCCGAGGCTCCAGTATTGCTCGGGGTCGTACGGGCCTGGAGGAAGCGGCACGTCATAAAAGACGAAGCCGGTGGGAATGGCGAGGCCGATCGCACAAATGACCAGCAGCCGTCTGTTAACTAGTCCGGACACCCAAAGATGAACGAGGCCGAGGATCGCGAACGCGTAGCTGTGTTCCCAGACGTCCTTGTAGCCCAAGAGGTAGGTGGCGACGGCCAAAAAGATCGCGCCGGACACGTTACGGCGAAGCTTCACCGTCAGCCAGACGGTGAGCGCAATCAGGCACCAGGGATAGCCCTTGATGATGACGCGGAACATGGTCGGGAGTTGATCGAGCGAACCGAGTGCCGCCGTGGGAATGTCACTGATTCTGCTGAAGAGGCTGACGAGCATGCCGTGAAGACCTTGACTGCCGGCGTGAAGGAGCCAGCCTGTCGCGCGTTCAGACGCCGTGTTGACGTGCCAGAAGATCTGCCACCCCTGCGGGTCGGAATAGAAGTACGGGAACGCCGTGGCGATCACAGCGAGCGCAATGGCTCCAAGAGTGACAAACTCCTTACGCGCCAACAGCAAGGGCACGAACACCAATCCAATTGGCTTGATGATCACGCTGGCCGTGAAGATCACGGCGAACGGCACATACCTTTGTCGGCCGTAGAAATCGAAGGCGATCAAGAGCAGAATGGCCACGACGAAGGTACTGTTGCCCATGTAGACGTCGAGGTAATACGGTGAAAACACCGTCAGGAGCACGAGGGCGCCAAGAAGGTGCTTGATGTCCGGTAACAAGCGACGGATGTAGAGAAGGCCGATGACCCACAGGAGTGCGGAAAGGCAGACCCAGATGTAATGCGCAGAGCGGAGGTCGGTGCGGGATAGCAGATTGCCAACCGTCATGACGTATGCAGGATGGTAGCGGTATCCGAAGCCGACGCCGTGCCCGTAGATTCCGTTGCCCGCCCGCCATTCTTTCGCCGCGACGTAGGTCTCCACAAAGTCGGTGCCCGGTCCGAGTCGGTGCTGCGCGGCATTGAAGAACCGGTCGAATTTGCGATCGAGCATGAGCGTCAACAGCCCGAAGTGCACCAGCACGAGCGTCACCACGAGTGCGGGAACGGTTACGGTTCGCAGGGCCGATCGACGTCGTGGCCGGTGCGACCCCGCTACGTCGGTCGGCTCGGATCGTGTGTGGGCGTGGCCAGGGGGTGCCACGTCCTGACGACGTTTGCGGTGCCGAGGGCTTTGCCTTGTGTGTCGGGCCAAGGCGATCAATCTCCGCGGTTGTCAAGCGGACGACGGTGCGCTAGTTTGCACTCTACACCGTCAGGCCACTTGCTTGCACACCTTTTCCGCGGCATCGGTAAGGTCGGTTGCGGGGATTAGTTGCGGGATGGCCGCGGCTTCCAGTAGTTCGCGAGCGCGTTCGACGTTGGTGCCCTCCAGGCGTACGACGACGGGAACCTTGAATCCGATCTCCTTGGCCGCCGCGATCAGTGCTTCTGCGATGGTGTCGCATTTGGCGATGCCGCCGAAAATGTTGACGAGCACTCCCTTGACCTTGTCGTCGGAGAGGATGATGCGGAAGGCCTCGACGGCGGCCTCTTCCGTGACCGAGCCGCCTACGTCGAGGAAGTTGGCCGGCTCGCCGCCGTGCAGCTTGATGATGTCCATGGTACCCATGGCCAGCCCAGCACCGTTCACCAGGCAGCCGATGTTGCCATCCAGCGCAATGTAGGAGAGATCGTTGTCCTTGGCGCGCAGTTCCATCGGGTTCTCTTCCGTCGGATCGAACATCTCCTGAAGTCGTTTATGGCGGAAGATGGCGTTGTCATCGAAGTTCATCTTGGCGTCGATGGCCAACACTTGCCCGTCCGTCGTCAGCACGAGTGGGTTGATCTCCGCCAGCGAGCAATCATACTTCGCGAAGACGTCCACGAGCCCCTGGATGACCTTGCCTGCGGCCTTGGCTTGCTCCTTGTCGGTGAAGCCCAGTGACGCTACGAGCTGGTCGCGTTGGAATCCGAGAAGCCCCAAATGTGGATGGAGCCAGCGTTTGTGGATGGCTGCGGGGTTTTCCTTGGCCACCACTTCGATCTCGACACCGCCCTCGCGGGAGACCATGACGACCGGGCACCGCTTCGTCCGGTCGACGACTACGGCCACGTAGTATTCGCTTTCGATATCCACGGCCGCCGCGATGAGGAGCTTCTTGACGGCGATGCCCTCGGCGCCGGTCTGCGGCGAGACCATGCGGTTGGACAGCATAAACGTGGCGGCCTCGCGAACCTGGTCGGCGGAGTCGCAGAGCTTCACAAAGCCGGCCTTGCCGCGTCCGCCGGCGAAAACCTGGGCCTTGACGACGACCTTGCCGCCGATTTTGTCAAAGGCATCGACGGCCGCCTCGGGCGTGTCGATGACCTGGGATGCGGGAATGGGGACGCCGGACTCCGCCAGCAGTTGTCTCGCTTGATACTCGTGTACCTTCATCGGTTGTCGGTCCTTCCGGTGATGCGGCCCGCCCGGTGCCGAATCGGTCCGGTGCGCGACCTGTGAATCGAATCCGGCGGTATTGTGCGGCAATTGCGCGCGGGAATCAACGAGTTGTGGCAGGAAGTGGTGAAGTTCCTTGACGCGGTGAGCCCACACTGTCCAGGAGCGGACGAGGGCGATAGCATGCGGCCAGGCTCGAAGCTCGATCGATCGAAAGGATGTTGGCCTATGACGTCGGAACCGCCGCCACCTGATGTACTGGCGTTAATTGTCTGCGATCAGATTATTAACGATCGGCTCACGGGCAAGCACTCGCTGATCGGTATGTTCAGCCGGGTACACGCCCGGGCCTTTCCCGTATCCCATCCGCAGATTTGCGTGTTCGCCTCGCTCACCGACGGCCGCGGCAAAGTGGACCTGACGATTAGGATTGTCGATGTCAACGAGGCACGACCGCCGCTGGTCGAAGGTCGCGGGAGGGTAGAATTCCAGGATCCGCGAGCCGTAGCGCACCTTGCGCTGCAATTCCACGGTCTGACCTTCCCCGAGCCGGGGGCGTACCGTGTACAGCTCTATTCCGACGGTCAACTTCTTCGGGAGGCACGGTTGGATTTGGTACGCGTCAAGGTCCAGCCGCGTTCGAAGCCGCCGGAGGAACCGCCGGAGGAACCGCCAAGTGAGTCAGTCTGAGCGATTTGCGCGTCACAATCGGCGGTAGACCCGCGCGTGCTGCGAACTTCACATCGGGATTCGGGGATCCGGCGCAAGCTCGGTCGTCTCCTCATACCCCTCTGGCACACGGACCGTGAAGGTCTCTTCGGGAACTTCGGGGTCCACCACAAGGTTGGTGATGATGCGAATCTGCTTGGCTTTTTCACCCTCGTGATTGCGCCTGATCCGGTCGACGCGGCGCGGCAAGAAGTCCTCTTTCGAAAAGTACCATTCAGCTTCCTGCCCGCCCTTGTACATGACGTAGATGTGTTGACATTCCTCCCCGTCCACAGTCTCGGTACCCAGGAGGAGAGTCTTGTCGCCGGTAATTTCGTCGGTGAACGGTGTGGCGTGCGTGAATTCTCGCATGGCGAGTGACTGTGCGACGCGACCGCCTCTACCGAGGACTGCGGGCTCGCTGCCCCGGTGGACCTTCTTGGTTTGGCTGTCGATGAGGAAGAACTCGGTGCCATTGCTACCGGCGGTGTACTGCAATTCCCTGTCCGATCCCGGTGCGATTGCCTTGGTGACTGTGTAATGAAAGAGGGGCGGTACACCGTCGGCGGCCTTTTTGCTGACGACATGGCCTTGGAGCGTCCATGTGCGATCCGCCAGCCATTCGGTCCCTTCCCATGTGACGTCATATCGAACCGTCTTGACGGCCCTCGTGGCTTGGTCCGCTTTTTTCAAGATTTCGAGTGCGATTGCGCTCCGTGATGCTTCTTCCGCGGTAGGCTCGGCCGACTGGGCATCCGGCACGGCATTGGCGACCGCAACCCCTAGTCCAAATGGAAACCACGCGGCGAGCACCAGCCTGTTCATGCGATTCATCTTACCCCCTTTCTCACTTGTTTGCCCCCGGCCGGCGCTTCCTCGAACCGGCGACCCAATCCCGTACGTATTCTACAAAATCTACTCCGAAAACCGCCACAACGGTCCAAATATTCCGTAAGTCGGCCGCGGCTGCCCGAGCGGCGCAGTTGGACCGGCGTTGGGGGGCGGAAACCCGCTGTCAGGGCTCGGCAGGAGGGCGTAGGATACGGCCTGGCAGAATGGGGCGGTGACGGTCGGTGCCGCACCGGCGACCGTTCCTGCCGGCGATTTATTGGCGGAGAGTGGAATCATGCCCGACCGATTGGAGGAATTCCGAACGTTTCGAGAGAGGCTCAACGAGCGGATCCTCGCCCAAAAACACACCGGTATCAACCGCTTTTTCACGCTCGACACCAAAGCCTACGAGGACGGTGCGCTCGACGTCCGGACCAAGGAAATCGCCGGACTGTCCGCGTCCCTGGTGTTGCGATGCGACGACTGCATCGCCTATCACGTGATTCGATGCAAGGAGATAGGCCTCTCGAACGAGGAGCTGTTCGAGGTGTTCAACGTCGGCCTGATCGTCGGCGGTTCGATCGTGATCCCGCACCTGCGCCGCGCTGTGGCGCTGCTGGATGAGTTGGATGGGCAAGAGTAGCGACGGACCGACGTAGAAAAGAAGACTCACCACAAAGACTTAGCGCGGCCTATCGGCCGCAACCAAAAAAAGATGATTCACCACGAAGACACCAAGGCACGAAGAAAGGACTCTTTCTCATTCGGCCTGGCATCAAGAGTCAGTCTTGCCGGTTCTGATGTCGACGTCGGAGGTAATTTCCTGTCTCCTTCACGCTCGCCACCCGCTCGCCCTCAGCCAGAACCAAATGGAGAACGCAGTGTGCAAATGCAGAAGAATCTTCGCAACTTGCGAAGAAATCAAGGGTTAGTAGTACAAAGACACGAAGAAAGCGAAGAATTTCCCGTCCGATTAACTAGTGCTGTTTCCAGAAGGGTCGTGCCGGTTTTCCTCGTCCCCCCCTTGGCAAGAGAGGAAGAAAGCTGAGCGACCTTTTTGGAAGCGGCACTAGCTATGCTCACGATCGCCGCGACTAGAAGGGTGGCTCTTCGTTGCGGTGCTCAACTTGAGCCCTCCGCCATTTGGGTGCTCCCGGAGCACGATCGACATCGTTGGTGGGCGATGTCTACTCTACTTGGTTGGCAAGGAATTCAGTGCGTCCACGGTACCGGCAGCTGTTCGTACGACCAAGGCGGACCCACGAATTGGTCGCCTGAACTTCCGTCGCTTTGTCGCCCCCGTCGCTTCCCCAAGCAATGAACGGCTGGGCGGGCAAAAAAAATCCGCGGCGAGCGGGGTCCCGTAAGGTTATCCCGGCTCGCCGCGGACTGGATGTGTAAGACCTCGACCTAAGGTAGAAAGTCTTTTACTACGTGGCTCGCTGCCGCACACGCCACGACGACCATTCCCAGCAATACTGCGACCTCCGCGCCGGAGAACGTGTCTTTCGTGTCAGCATCTTCCATTTGTGCCTTGCCTTCCGTCTTCATACGCTACTCCTTTCCCAAGCTGTGCAAATCAATGTTGTCTACGCGGTGAAGACCACCCCTTTTCGCCGATGGGCCACGTCTCTGTTGTCGTGTGGCTCCGACATTTCCTATCTCTTTTCGACAAGAAGGGGCTCCAAAGACCAGCCCGTGCCGCTACAAGCCGTGACAGCCGAACCGAAGTAAGTCCTCGGTCTTGTGGCCACCGGCCGGCACCAACTACCGTGGCGCTTTTTCCAGCATCTCTGGATGCGCCGGTATATAGATGACCTTGGATTCTGTCGGCTGCCATGCCGGTGTGGCTGCCTTCTTGTCGGTCTTGCCGCTGTTCGTTGTCGTTACTTTGGACGCCAGCGTCTTGCGTTTCACAACGGGTCCGGCGGCGAACTCGTCGACACAGCAATCGTCCCAAAGGACACCCTCGTTGAAGTCGCCGCCGACGGGCACGACGCGCTGCGCGGACGGATACTCACCGACCAGGATCGACGAATTCTTGGTGGTACGAATCGGCTTGGAGGCCGGTGCGTAGGCCTTTGTGACGGTCTTGGGACTGGATGGCTGCGACACATTCGATGCCAAGGTCGAACGCTTCGGATTGTTCTTGGAAGCGAACTTGTCGACGCAGCAGTCATCCCAAAGGACGCCCTCGTTGTAGTCTCCGCCGACAGGCACGACGCGCTGCGCGGATGGATACTGACCGACCAGGATCGACGAATTCTGGTTGGTACGAACCGGCTTGGGGGCCGGTGCGTAGACCGTCGTGACGGTATCGGCACTGGATGGCTTTGTGACATTCGACGCCAAAGTGGAACGGTTCGCGCTGTTCTTGGAAGCGAACGTGTCCACACAGCAGTCGTCCCAGAGGACGCCCTCATTAAAGTCACCGCCGACCGGCTCAACTCTCTTGGCGAAGGCAGGCTCGCCAACGGATGCATTCCTGGCGCTGTGCTGGGTCGGCTTCGGCGAAGGCTGCGATACCTGCCTGACGTTGCTGTGGGTCCGATTCGCCGGTGGCCTCTTGAATGCGGGCCCAGTCACGGGCGAATGGGGTCTTGCGGACACGCTGGCGGATTCCATTTCGCCGCCGGTGTAGGATCTCGCGAGTAAGGTCGCTTCGCTGGCCTGGAGACGAATGGTCATCAACGACTCGCGCTCGATGGCATCGGCGACGAAGGCCGGCACGGAACCATCGAAAATCGAGGCGGTGTACACGCTCGCCGTGCCCTGGCGATGGATCACACCCGACGAGTCACGAAGCGTGTTGATGGCGAGTCTGGCGGAATCGACCCGACCAAGCTCCTTGTCCAGGTTTTCGATGGCCGCTGCAATCGTCTGACGATCGCTTTCCACGCTGACCCGCCTGCTGGAATCGGGATCCAGCCGGTCGAAGCGTTGGTCGAGCTGGTGCAAACGCTCTTCGAGTACGACGCGGTCGTGACGGAGGTCCTGCTCTTCCTGGTCGAAGACTTCCGCGGTCACCTCCGGCGCGAACAGGCCGGCCACAAATGCCAGGGCATAGGCGCGATTGCGATGGTCTTCGAGCTGGTGATCGATCTTGTCGACTACCCCGATCGCATCCTGCAAACGCCGCTCGTTCTGCACGAACGCCTTATCATGTTTGTAGAGGTGATCCGTGATGGTGTAGTAACGCTTGCGGCGCTGCAGGCGCTTGACTTCTTCCTCGAAGACACTGCGGTTGCGCTGCAGCTCCCGCCGAAGATCATTCACGCGATGGAGCTTCTCGACTGACTTGGCATAGTCCGCCACGGTGACGATCTTCGTCAGCGGATAGCCGTCGCCCACGCGATCCAACTCTTCGGTGCTGATCGCGGGCCTCGTGGACGGATGGTCGAAATCGATGACGCTGGGCGTCAACAGCACCTCGGCATTCCCGAACACGCTGGCCTGCTGCTGCATCTTGTCCAGACGATCTCTCTTCTCGGCTTCGATCGCATCGTTGATACGATTCTCGAGTCTCGTGATCGCTCGAACCTGCTTGGCATAGTCCTTGAAAAAGGTAGGATTGTCACTGGCGAACTGACCATCCAGCTTGCGATCGTAGCCCAGCCAGGCTTTCTGCTGGTGAACGGTGTTGCGCCATTCTCGAAGCAGGTCGAGATAATCGTCCGATCCGTTGTTGACGTTGAGCCAGCCCTGGTAGGCTTTCCCATTGTACTCGTCAAACATGCCGAACATATACTGGCCGGCTGACAGCGGCGTCGACTCGTAGGTCACGTCCGCGCCGTTTAGGTTGCCGCCCCACATGACGGCACGAAATGCGGCCGGCCCGTTATTCACATCGTTCACGATTCGTCCGTCCTGCACCACGTTGACCGCGCCGTGACTTGCCAACCGCACGTTGGACTGCGTGTTGAACAGCGCCGCAAAATGGGCGGTCTCCGCCGGTGTCGTAAATCGGACCGAGACCTTCTCCAGCCCCGGTGTCGTCGATTCCACGGCACACGGCGTCGTGGCGCAGCCCGATAGCACCATCGGACCCAGCATAGCACCCATCACAAGTTTCAATTTCATGGACATTACTCCCAAGAACCAATGAACAAACCAAACATTCCGAGACGCCCACGTCGCCAGCGAGTACGCACCCATTGGTCGAGTCGGCACGAGCTCCGGTTCGCCGGAGCATGAATTCCATAAACGAGCTGAATGGAAATCGGACCAGTCGCCACCGTGGCATCGGCCTCGGTGAAGACTACGATTCCGGACCAACCTCCACTGGGCGTGGCACCAATAAAGGAAGATTCAATACAGAGAGTGCGTAGGCAAGAATTGTTAAACTTTGCCGGATGTGCCGGTCCGATAGTCGTGCGCGACTCGCACGACCGAAATCATGGTCCGAATCGGCGATCGATGCGTTTGGATGAAGGTGGGTGTCGCGATCCTCAGTCAATCCAGGGTGGCGGATCGCTGCAAAGCAGCGAAGTCCTCCAGATCGCTGTCGCCGTCATGATCGAAGTCGGCCAGCCCGCAACACGGATCCGTATACAACGGGAAGTCGCAGCGGTGGCCGCGGCAGGGCGTCGTCAGGCAATCGTGATAGGCTGCAAAGTCATCGAGATCGACGCGAAGATTGCCGTCGATGTCGCCGGATTCACATTCGTCCGGCTTGCCGGTCCGGTTGCAGTCCAGGCTCGAGCCCACAGCCAAGTACGAAAGGTTGACCACGATAAAGGTTTCCGGCGCACATGTGTCGGCGTCCACCCAGACGGTGGGGCGCATGTCGAAGGTGACGGCGCCGGTCAGTGCCACGTCATTGAACGAGGACGCAGAGATCACCAGCGCCTCGCGGTCAAACGTGGCGGGGCATCGCTCCGGAAGGCGCTCGTCGAACACTGTGCCGAGCGGGGTGCCGTTCCAATCGACGTCAATGTATTCGTACACACCGAACACGTTGGCGAACGCGACGAACTCGACGGTCACGTCGTCGGCGGCCAGGGGCGGCGACGAAAAAGTATAGCTTTGGGGCGAATCGCCGCCGATCGGCGACAGCGGTCCGGAGGACAATCCGACCCGAATCTCCGCGTCGCATTCGTCGGGGCGGTCGTTGCCATTGCAGTCCTCGCTCACGGCATCGGCGATATCGCAAACGTCAAGTGTGCCGTTCCCATTGCAATCGGACGCGAGACCCATAGCGAGTTCGCGGGCGTCGTCCTGGTCGTTCCCGTTGCAATCCCACATGAGCGCGAACAACCCGCTGTCGATATCGGACACCAGAATGACGCCGCTCGGCAACCCGGTGTACACACCCCAGGCACCCTCGAACCCGGTGTCGTCCGAAAGTGGATACGTATCGAAATACCCTACTTCGTGTACGTTGGCTATATCCGCCACATGATAGATGCGAAGCCCGGACGTATAGTTGGCCTCAAACACGTAATCGCCGCGGACCATCAAGTTGTGATCGATGGCGCGAAGACCGTTTGTAAATGACCGGACCGGCCAGGGGTGAATCAGGTCTTCCACGTTGATCACGTAGGTCGTGGTGGTGGTGACTTGGGGGTCTTGAAGCTCGTCCAGTTCATCGTCGACGTTAAGGAGTCGCCGATCGTCGCTGAGCCAGCCTTGATGGCAGTACGTGACATTGGGATAGGCCAGCGTGGATAGTGTCACCATATTGGATTTGTCGGTCACATCCACGATTTTGAGTCCGTCATGGCCGGCGAAGGCGAAGGCGATTTCTCTTTCATTGGCCGTGCCCGGCGCATACGTCACGACCTGAATATCGTGTACGTACGTGTCGTTCCAGAATCCGTCTATTTGCGGTGCCGCAGGGTTCGCGAGGTTCACGGACACGATGCCACCGCTCGCCAAATTGGATCCGATCACGTAGGCATACCCCGAGTCCGGATTCACGTAGACGTTGTGGGCCGTCGATAGTCCGAATTGGGTCAGGGAGCCGGCACTCGTGACGATGCCCTGATCGATGCCACGGAGGTCGATGATTTGCAGACCGCCCGACGTCTCGTTGACGTTATAGGCATATTGGCTGTAGACGGCGATGTCACTCCAGGTGGACAAAGCGTCGCTTATGGTCGCAATCACGACCGGCTGGCGCGGATCGGTCACCTCGACGAAACCCGTGCCGCGCTGCAGCCCCATGATGGCATATTCGCGACCGCTCGGAGACACGTAGCCCCACACGTCGTTGGCACCGCCCGGGGTTCCGGAAAACGCCGCGACGGGTGTCCGCCCGAGCAGCGTCACGTTGCGAGCGGTGAAACTATCCGCGCGCGCGGCCTGGTCGGAGCCGCCCGTGTTCGCGCCGTATACATCGGGCGGCGAGACGGCATCGGCGCTCCCAACGTTGATAAGACAAGCAGAGACCGCCAACGCAGCGATGCCGCGCCTTGCACGTTTACCGTTCGTCACGGATCGGTCCCCCCAAAAAACATTCCTGTCCGTAGGCCCACAGCGAGAGACCAGACAACGGCCCTAACCCTTAAAGTCACTTGCGGCCCCGCCCTATTCCTGAATTGTCAGCCTGGACTCTTCCGAGGGCATGTGTCCCCAACCGATGCCGTCCGGGTTCACCGATTCATCCGACCAGCCGAAAAGCGTGGATACGGCGTTGGGTGTCTCATTTGGGGTGCAACAGGACCGCGTTCGTTTCAGCGCTATCGTTCATAGACCACCGGCTGCAGCGGCGTGCCCCCTACCGAAACCGTGATACACAACGGTACCCGCCGTGAGGATCAGCAGTGCGAGTGCAATCAGGCCCCAGGTGGATACCGTTGGCGTCGTCGCGCCTACGGTGGAGATGGCCTCCGACGGGTCCAGCACGAGCAGGCCGGATGACTGATCCGACATGACCACCACCCCGCTCGGAAAGTCCGTGAACACGCCCCATGCGCCGGGGAATCCCGCGCCGTTTGACGGAGCGTAGGAATCGAAGTACCCGACTTCGACAGCCGACTGGGGATCGGTCACGTCGTAGATGCGCAGGCCGCTGCTGTAATTTGCCTCGAATACGAAGTTGCCGCGGAGCATCAGATTGTGGTCGGTGGCTGCGAGCCCGTTGGTGAACGACGTCATGAATGACGGATTGGAAAGATCCGTGATATTGATGACGTACGTTGTCGTCGTGGAGACCGCCGGGTTCTGAAGTTCATCCAACTCATCATCAATAAAGAGCAGGTTCGGTCTGTCACCGATCCAACCCTGATGGCAATAGGTCCGGTTGGGGTATTGAAACGTCGATATGGTGAACATGTTCGACTTGTTCGTGACATCCACGATTTTGAGTCCCGACGAGCCGGCAAAAGCAAAGGCGATCTCTTTTCCCGCGTCAGGACCCTCATGATAAGTCTTGACGAAGATGTCATGGACGTAACTACCATTCCATGAGCCGACAACTTGAGGGTTGACCGGGTCGGCCAGATCAATGGCGACAATGCCGCCGCTCGCCAGGTTGCCGCCCACCGCGTAGGCGAAGCCGCTTTCCTCGTTTGTGGCGATATTGTGCGCCGTGTTGAACCCGAATTGGGTCATGGTGCCGACGAGCGTGGCGTTGCCGTTGTCGATGTCGTTGACGTCCACAATCTGCATCCCGACGCCGCTGCCGTCGGTCACGATATACGTGTACCCGTTGTAGATCGCCATGTCGCGCCAGATCGTGTCCACGAATCCGGGAATGTCTGCCACGATGACGGGGTTGACGGGGTCGGTGATATCGACAAAGCCCGTGCCACGTCGCATTCCGAGTATGCCGTACTCGCGCCCCGCCGGCGAGACGTAGCCCCAAACTTCGTTCGCACCGCTGCTGCCGCTGACAAACGCGCTGTTCGGAACCTGACTCAGGAGGGCAACCTTGTCGGAGGTGAACGCCGAAGCTTCAGCACGTCCGTCGGTTGGCGGGGCGGCGTCTACGGTTCGCAGACCGATCTGCACCTCTTCCAGCACGCGGGGCGGCGGCACCGCAACCACTGGACGCAGAAGGACAAATCCCAGAAGAAGAAATGACAAGACTACTCTTGGTGCGGTTCCGGCCATGAACGGCTCCCCTCTGCAAGCCCAATTCTCAGGACGGGGTATGATAAGGCGTTCTGGGACGTCGGGGCAAGCGGACGGGCGATTCCGTGGATCGAGGTTGGGCGACCGTCTCCTTCCGCAGGCAAGCGAGTCGGTGGTGTCCCACTGCAAACTAGGAATTAAGTGTTTACGACCACACCCGGCTTGAGTACCGATAATCTTGGTCTCGCGCTTTGTGTAGGACGGGTTTCGCACGCGATCACTCAATTGACCCTCCGCATCGCACCTCTATACAATCTGTTGAATAATCACGCCGTCACGGGCCGAGGGCGCGGGGGTCGGCAAGTCCGTGCCGTGGAGGGCTGAAGGGTCTCTGCAACAGGGGTGACAGTACGTTTGGCGTTCGCGATGGCGGGGCTTGGATGGTTGATCCTGCCGCAAGCGGTTCATGCGCATGTATTCGTGCGGGAGACGCATCGTATTGGTGCTTATCCGCCATATGACGGAAGCGGTTGGCGGGCAGCCTTGTTTCTCAACATACCGGACGACATTGCGGCTAACCTGATTGCCGCCGAAAACTACGTGATCGGGCGGACTCCGGACACAATATTTCGTACCGATTGGATCGACTTTCCGGCGGGCCCCACGGCGGTCGACCTCGATACCAACTTCGCGACGATCGGGGATTTCTTCAACGATTATATCAGCGAGGTGTCGAGTCCTGGCGTGTTGGCGGAACCGTTCGGAAACTTCCTCGTGCGATTTTCCGGCTTTCTGCGTGTAGAGCCGAAGCACGATTCGGTGGATCAGGCGGGTGTGCCGATTTGGGTGGACTTCGGGGCGGTTGGATATGATGGCTATCGCCTTTTGATTGGCGAAACGATCTACCGGTTTTGGCTATTGACGCCTCCCGATCCCGCGGATCCGTTCTTCTTTTTCTTTCGCGAGAATCCGATCGTCGAGATGCCGGGGCTGTATCGAATCGAATTCACGTATATCAACCGGTACGATCCGACAGGCGAGTTAGGATCGCCGTGGGCCGGTATGGAGCTACATAGCTGGCACGGAGGTGGGTTGCCGTGGCCTATGGGCGAACGTATGATTCACCCGCTCTTTGGGCCGGGCACCATCGTACCGCCGCGTGTCATCTACCAGCAGGAGGACGTGCAACCCGTCCAACCGGGCGATTTCACCGCCGACACTTTCGTGGACTTTCGAGATTTGCAGTTTTTTCAGAGTTGTTTCACCGGTCCGGGGGATGACATCTTCATTATCCTCAACGCAGGGTGCCACAACTTTGACTTCGATGACGACATCGACGTCGATTTGAACGACTGGGAAGTGATGCAGGGTCTCTTGCAGGACGGAAGTCCATAGCTACAGCGAGGCCGGAGGAATAGGCGTGATGAGGCGGAGTGCGGTCTATTGGCTGGCGATCGGGTGTACGCTGGTGGCGGCGGTGAGCGTCGTGGCCGGTGCGTACCGATCGTCCGGCCGCCCGTTGCCCACAACGCTTCTCGACTTCTTCCAACCCGGCTCGCAACCGAACGGCGAGGTCGTATACGCCGAGTTCATTTCGAGCGGCAACTGCAAGCTCTGTCACGAGTATCAAGAGGATGCAGCCGACGCCGCGCCGACCGTCATCTACAACCCGTGGCAGGGGAGCATGATGGCCCAGGCTGCACGCGATCCGCTGTTCTACGCCTGTCTGGCGGTGGCGAATGCCGACGCGGCGTTTGCCGGCGACTTGTGCCTGCGATGCCATACGCCGGGCGCTTGGATTTCCGGTCGCTCGGAACCGCCGGACGGGTCGGCGTTGACCACCGCCGACCGTGACGGCGTCAACTGCAGCGCGTGTCATCGCATGGTCGATCCGGTACTCAAACCAACGAGCCCCTTTCCGGACATCACCATCTTGAGCAACATCGACCCGCTTCCCATCAGCCCGGGCGGGGGAAACTTCATCCTGGACCCCAGCGATCGCCGTCGCGGGCCGTATGAAGACGCATTACCGCTGCACCCATGGTTGCCTGACTCCCTTTATTATCAGTCGGCGGCCCTGTGCGGAACGTGTCACGATGTCAGCAACCCCGTCTACATGCGGCAAGAAGACGGCACCTATGAATTGACGTTGACCAACGTCGTACATCCGACGGCGGATAAATACGACATGTTTCCCGTCGAGCGCACCTACAGCGAGTGGCTCGAGAGCGACTTCGCCGACGGCGGCGTGGACATGGGTGGGCGGTTCGGCGGCAACAAAACGGTGGTGTCCACGTGTCAGGATTGCCACATGCCGGACACCAGCGGCAAGGGGTGCAACGTCGGTGACATCCCCGTTCGCCACGATCTCGCCTCCCACGAGTTCGCGGGCGGCAACGCCTGGGTGCAAGACATGGTGCTCAATCTTCATCCCAACGACGGCCTGGACCCCGCCCTCCTGGGGGCGGGCAAGGCGGCCGCGGTGTCGATGCTGCAACGGGCGTGTTCGCTCGAGGTGACACAACGAGGAAACCACGCCATCGTGCGCATCATCAATGAAACCGGGCACAAGCTCCCTTCGGGGTATCCGGAAGGACGGCGTATGTGGATTCACGTCGAGGTGCGCGATGATGCGCTGGAAGTGATCGAGGAATATGGTGCGTACGACGGCGTGTCAGCCGACCTCTCGACGGCCGACACGAAGGTGTACGAGGCGAAGCTCGGTCTCGACGAGGCGGTGGCTGAAGACGCGGGTCTTCCGCCCGGCGAGGGCTTTCACTTCGCCATCAGCAACGTGGTCATCAAGGACAATCGTATCCCACCGCGCGGCTTTACGAACGAGGGGTTTGAGGCCGTGCAAGCCGGTCCGGTCGGCGCTACCTATGAAGACGGCCAGTTCTGGGACGACACGGCCTTCCGTCTCCCCAGGGGTGCAGACTCCGTGCAGGTGTCCGTCTTCTATCAAACGGCGTCCAAGGAATACATCGAATTCCTGCACGATGCGTTGCCTGGAAACCCGCCCAACGAGGAGTTGTATCTTCAGTGGGCGCTGACCGGGAAATCGCCTCCGGTGGAGATGGCCACACAGACGTTCTTCTTGGATCCCTTTCCCGACGGCGATGCGAATGGGGACATGCGAACGGACTTGCTGGATTATCAGCAGTTGATGACTTGCGAGACCGGCCCGCTCGGGGTCTTCGTTGATGCAGGCTGCGAACCGTTTGATTTTGATGTAGACAATGATGTGGATCTGCGGGACCAAGGCGAGTTCCAGTTGGCTTTCACGGATTAGAGGCTTGTGAACGACATGGCTCGTACGACGTTCTAAAGACAGAAAAAAAGGAAGATCACCACAAAGACACAAAGGCACTAAGAAAAAAAGAGCGATTTTCTTGCCTTCACGACCACATTGGGGCATCGCAAGTTGAGCACGACTCGTAAGTCTAGGACGCCTTCGTGTCTTTGTGTCTTGGTGGTAAGATCCGTTTTTCATGCGGTTGTCCGACGAGGCAGCCGTACGATGGCGGAAACCGCAAATACTGGAGAGGAAAGATGGTAAACATCAAGCGACAATTCTCTGTGGCCCTGCTGCTGGGCGTAGCCTTTCATGTGAACAGCGGTAACGTTCAGGCACGTCCTTTACCCCTGGGTACGAGCACCACGATGATTATGTATCCCACGACCGGAGGAGACGTGCAGAGTACTACAACATCGATCGACTACACGGGCGAGTCTCCCGCCGACGCTGTTCCACTCGGCAATGTTCCGAACGTGCAGTCCTTTAACTCGGTCAACTCGTTCGGACGGCGCATGTTCGTGTTTAACACCGGTCCGCAGTTCGCCGGCGTGCTCGGCGACGACGAATCGCAGATCGCCCACGCGTTCTTCAAGAACGACAACGGCGGCGATTTCTTTCCTGGGATTACCGCCGGCGGCGACATCACGATGCGGATCGAGGGCGCGACCTTCGATCAGCCGGTCACCGTCGATCCGAGTACGGTCATGCTGCACGTGCTCTGGCGTGACGATCAGGTGAGCGCGCTGACCAACCAATACGTGAATTTTCATAATCACCATACGGCCACCGACCCGTTTCGGGAATTCAGTTCGTTCACCACGACGGCCGTATTCAGTTCGTTTCCGGTCCCTAACTACGTCCTAGATTCTCCCGGTCTCGACGTCAGCATAACCGGTAATGGTACGAACCAATTGGACATCACCGCGACTTTTCCCTATGATCTGCTGCGGAATCTTGAAGAAATGGGTCAGGCCGTGCCCGACGGCATACCGGCGCCACAGGGATTTCTGGAGCCGTTCCATTTTCACCTGGAGTACGTGGTACCGGAGCCGGCGACTCTGGTGCTGCTGGCGCCCGGAGCCGTATACTTGATGAGGCGTAAGATCGACCGTCGTCGTGGGACGCGTAGCGCGTAGCTGTGTCTGCACGCACGCAGGTGCATGGATTTGTTGGGCCAGAGTGCCAGGGGTATCAGGTGTTTTCTAGAATGAAGAGGATCGGTCCATCAAGGGATGGGTCAACGGCGGCGACAGACGGCAAGCGCCGGCGCGGGATCCGCTCGAATACCGCGTGGCGTCTTTCCGTGGCGTGCGCCGTTGCGATGGCGAGTACTTCGTTGTTCGCCGGCGGTAGAGCCGTTGACGACGTGTTGTGCGTGGAGACATCCAGAGCGACCGGCACGGCGCGTTTTGTCACGCCGGCACACGGCGACGAGATACCGGTGGCGTCGGTGCTCGCCGGGGCCAAGGTCGAGCCGATTGATTTCTTCCACCAGTACGGCGCCGTCTTTGGTGTGACGGCCGCAGCACGACAACTCGTGGAAACAAAGCGTACGACGGACGATCTTGGCGACACGCACACCACATTTCGTCAGATCCATCATGGGGTGCCGGTCTTCGGGGCGCGTTTGCGCGTGCACAGCGACGCGTTCGGCGGCGTGCGGGCAGTGAACGGTACTTTCGTACCGGATTTGAACATCATCACACAGCCGAATATTACAGAACGCGATGCGGTGCGCATTGCGCAGACGACGGTATCGAAACTCCATGCTTGGCCTGAAGGGCTCGTCGCGGAAGTGCCGGAACTGAGGGTATTTCGGAGCAATCTTGCCCGTGGCATACCCGGATCCGACCACCTCGTGTACGAGGTGGAAGTTCACGGTCAGGGCATTCGGGAGTTCGTGTTCGTCGATGCCCACGAAGGATTCGTGGTGGATCGCATCACAGGTATTCACAGCGGTGCGCCAATCCACCGTGTCGTCTACGATGTGTACTACGATCCAGGTTTTCCGATTTGGGAGGAAGGCGATGCGCTCCCGTATGGCGATGCCGATGTCGACAACATGATCGAGTATGCGGAAGACACGTACAACATGGTGTCAAGTGCAACCAATGGTCTGTTCAGGTCCTGGGACGGTGCCGGCGCAACCATGGAAAGCGTCAACGACGCGGCCTGGCTCGACTGTCCCAACGCGAGCTGGAACGGTTTTTCCACGAACTACTGCCCGGGCGTCACCGGTGATGATACCGTGGCCCATGAGTGGGGACATGCCTATACCGACGCGACACACAACTTGATCTACCAGTGGCAACCGGGGGCGCTGAACGAATCGTACTCAGACATTTTCGGGGAAGTGGTCGACCTGTTGAACGGTTCGGGCTTGGATGCGCCGGGGCAGGCACGATTGAATGATACTTGTTCGTCGGTCGGCGGATTTCCCATGCCGGCGCTTCAGGTGACGGCACCGGCATCCATCGCCGGCACGTATCAAGCGGCCGGCGCTTCGTTCTATCCCTTTGCACCGTTCATGGAGGCGGACTTGCTGGAGGCCGCAGACGACGGAAGCATTGGCGCTGGCACGGGCACGACAACGGACGCGTGTGAACCCTTGATCGGCTTTACGCCGGGCCGGATCGCGCTGATCGATCGCGGTTCATGTTCATTCGACCTCAAGGCATTTCACGCGCAGGATGCAGGTGCGATTGCGGCCGTCATTGTGAACCTCGCGGCAGATCGCGTATTTACGATGGGCCCCGGCGACCCTGCACAATCGGTCGACATTCCCACGGTCATGATCGGACGTAGCGACGGGGCGGAGATTCGCGCCGAACTGCCTTCATCAGTGTCAGCCTCCGTGTCCCTTTCCACCCCGGACGATTCGTCACTTCGCTGGCTTCAGGGAGAGGACGACTCAGGGTTCGGCGGTGCCATACGCGACATGTGGAATCCCAGTTGTTTCCGGGATCCCGGTAAGGTCTCGGACCGGGCCACCTACTGGTGCAGCACAGGGGACGGTGGCGGCGTACACACGAATTCAGGAATACCAAACCACGCCTTTGCCCTGTTGGCAGACGGCGGTACGTACAACGGGCATGTCGTCCCCGCGATTGGGTTGATCAAGGCGTGGCAGATTTACTGGCGGGCGGAGAGCGTCTATCAGGTACCGACCACCAACTTCGCCGATCATGCCGATTCGCTGGAGCAGTCGTGCGCCGATCTGGTGGGGGTCGACCTCTTTGCGTTGGACACCGACTCTCCCCTCGGTTCGCTCTCCGGCGAAGTGATCACGTCGGACGACTGCGCCGCACTGTCCCAGGCCGTTGCGGCGGTCGAGCTACGTGAGGATCCGACGCATTGCGAATTCGC
>Ga0210111_1000036_pt1 | contig 29190 bp, 28 predicted proteins | sample China_Galinas_PW_6_FD_185520 | JGI IMG/M metagenome (GOLD analysis project Ga0210111, IMG submission 185520) | Wetland microbial communities from San Francisco Bay, California, USA, that impact long-term carbon sequestration - China_Galinas_PWC_D2... | ecosystem: Environmental > Aquatic > Marine... | reverse complement strand
ACCGTTCCCGCTGCGGTCGGACCTTGGCAACTTGGCCGACCGCCACGGGGCCGGCGACTCCACTCGCGCGGCCCCACTTATGTTTGCGGGAGACAGGCTACCAGACTTCAAGGCATGCATTGAAACGAAATACGCGCGAAACGCCGCATCCCCAGCCCGCCCTCGGCAAGGCAATTCGCCAGCTGCGCCGAGAGCGAGACGAGAGCCTGGAAAGCCTCGCTCCAAAAGCAGGCCTCGCGCTCAACACGCTTTCGCTGATCGAGCTTGGCCAGGCCAACCCAACCTGGGAGACGGTCAAGGGCATCGCGGCGGCGCTCGACGTGTCGATTGCCGACATCGCAAAGCTGTCGCTCAAGTTCGAGGACACACCCGAAAAATGAGACAGAAATGAGACACTTGCGCGCCGGAACCGCCCGGAACGGCGCGGCGGCGCTCGGAACGCCGATTTAGGAGGAAGCCGCGCAAACGGCTTGGCACCGGGCAATGCGCGGCCTGGCACGGCACCGCGAGGAACGCGCCCGACAGGATTCGAACCTGTGACCTTCGGTTTCGTAGACCGACGCTCTATCCAACTGAGCTACGGGCGCTCGCGCACGCCACGGCGGCTCTCGGGAGAGCCTGAGGCGCGGGATTGGGGATTCTAGGGCTTTGGAACGGGCTATATGCTCGCCGGCAGGGGAATGGCGCCGGAAGCTGCATCCGTTGGGGGTCGGCCCGCGCCGCGCGTTATCGCCGCGGTCGCCCTGGTCGGGCTCAGCGGGGCCTGGAACGGCGGCAACGTGGGGCCGGTCGCCTCGCAGATCAGCGATGAGTTCGACATCTCGCTGGCCGCGGTCGGGCTGCTCTCCGGAACGATCTTCATGGGGGCGGTGGTGGCCGGGCTGGTCTTCGCCGCGCAGATCGGCGACCGGACGGGGCTGCTCCCGGGCCTGCGGCTCTCCTGTCTCGGGCTGATCCTCGGCAACGCGATCTTCGCGCTCAGCCCCGGCTTCGGCGGCCTCGCGGTCGCCCGCCTCTTCCCCGGCCTCGCCTTCGCCCTGATCAACACCCTCGGCGGCGTCTACGCGCGCCAGGCCGGCGGCGTGCGGCTGATCGGCGTCTTCGGCGCCGCGATCCAGCTCGGCATCGCCGGCGCGCTGATCGTCGGCAGCGTGCTCGTCGACCTCGGCGCCGACTGGCGGGTCGGCTTCGCGATCAGCGCCCTGCTCGGAGTCGTCGCGCTGCTGGCCCTGCCGCGGACCGAGACGCCCGGCTCGGCCCTGCCGAAGCGCCGACCCGGCTTCTTGCGCGCCGCCCTCACCCACGCGCGCGCCTGGCGCCTGTCGCTGCTCTTCGTCTCCGTCTACGGCGTACCGCTGACCCTCTCGGCCTGGCTGGTCCAGTACCTCGTCGACGACGGCGACCTGAAGACGGGGATCGCCGGCGCCCTCTCCTTCCTGCTGTTCGGCCTCGCGGCGGCGATGCGCCTCACCGGCGCGCAGTTGCAGCAGCGCGGTGTGCGTCACCTCGTGCTCGCCGGGTCGCTCGGGTTCTCGGGGCTCGGCCTGGTCCTGCTGGCGGCCGATCCGGCTGCCCCGGTCGCCCTGCTCGCGGTGATCGCGATGGGCATCGGCTTCGCGATCCCCTACGCGACGATGATGACCGAGGCGCAGCAGCTGTTCCCCTCGGCGCCGTCGGAGCCGCTTGCGCTGATGACCATGGCGGCGCTGATCCCGCCGATCTTCGCCATCCCGCTGGTCGGCCAGGCGCTGGACGACGGCAACGGCGCCGCGGCGATGCTGGCACTCGCCGCCTTCCTCGTCCTCGCCACGCTGCTGAACCTGCGCCGCTCGGGGATCGCGCTGACGGCGGCGGACGAGCCGGCGGCTCAGCGCCCCTGAAACTCGGCGTGGCCGGGGCCCTGCTCGAGGAAGGTCCTGACGGCGTTCTGGAGGTCCTCGCTGGCGAAGAGGTCGGCGGCGTCCTCGCGCACGGCGCGATCGGCGGCCGGGATGCCGCCCTCGCGGAAGCGGCGCAGGATGTGCTTGGTCATCGCGTGCGCCCTGGTCGGGCCGGCGGCGAGCTCGGCCGCGTAGGCGCGGGCGCGCTGGTCGAAGCCCTCGTCGTCCCAGAGCAGGTTGACGACGCCCCAGCGCTCCATCTGCTCGGCGCCGAAGAGCCCGCCGCTCATCACGAAGTGGCGGGCGCGACCGCTGCCGGCGCGCTCGGCGAGGCGCTGGGTGCCGCCCATCGAGGGCGTCAAGCCGACCACCGTCTCGACCAGGCCGAACTGGGCCGAGCGCGCGGCGAGGATCAGGTCGCAGCCGAGCGCCAGCTCGAAGGCCGCGGTCAGGGTCAGCGCGTGGGCGGCGAAGAGCACCGGCAGCGGCAGCGCTTCCACCCGTTCGACCGTGCCGATCAGCTCGTCCCAGAGGGCGCTGCCCTGCTCCGGCGTCAGCCCCTCGAACTCGTGCACGTCGACCCCGCCCGAGACGGCGCGGCCCTCGGCGCGGAAGAGCAGCGCCCGCGGCGGGTCGGCCTCGACCGCGGCGACCGCCGCCTCCAGGTCTTCGAACAGCTGCCGGTTGAAGAGGTTGAGCGGCGGGCTGTCGAGGCTGGCGACCGCGAGTCCCGCCTCGTCGCGCTCGAGCTTGACCAGGCTCATGCCGCAGGCGCCTCGGCCCGGTTCAGGCGCACGTGCCACTGCACGGTCGCGCTCGCGACCCGGTTGCCCTCACCGTCGAAGAGCTCGATCTCGCAGGGGAACTGGACCTTGCCCTCGGCGTCGAGCGTCGCCAGCGCCTGCTCGGCCGGGACGCCCAGCTTCGCCCGCGCCTCGATCGGACCCTTGGCGATCTTCTCGTAGGAGATCTCGGCGCGGCGTGCCAACGGCGTCACCTCGCCCATGCGCTCGGCGAAGGCGCCGACGAAGGCGCCGCCAGACGCCGCCTCGGCGGCCGTGAACAGCGCCCCGGCGTGCTGCGAGCCGACGTGGTTGTTCAGCTCGTCACGCTCGGGCAGGCGCACGGTGGCGCCACCCGGCTCGATCTTGGCGATCTCCAGTCCGAGATGACCCGCAAACGGAACCGCCTGCGTCATCCCCTGCGCTATCGCGTCGAAATCGGTCACTCGAGAAACCCTATCCGAGTGCCCTGAGACGTTCCGGAATCAAGCGATACAAGGAAGAGGGAGCCGGAAGGCAATCGCCTTTCGGCGACCGATGACGCCGTAGCGCGCCGATACCGGGGCGTCTCAGGGCACTCGGTGGACCTCGAAGAGGTTCGTCCCCAGCTCCTGGTCGCGCATCCCGGCGACGATCGCGATCAGATCGCCCGAGCGGGCGACGCCGTGGAGGACCGCGAGGCTGGCGCAGTCGTCGAGCAGGTCGCGGACGTCGTCCTCGTGTTCGCTGAGGACCGCCTGGACCCCGAAGAGGAGGTTGAGCCGGCGCACCGCCTCCGGCCGCGGCGAGATCGCCAGCACCGGCACGTTCGGCCGGTGGGCGGAGACGAGCCGCGCCGTGCGGCCGCTCGTCGTCGGCACGACCAGCGCCGCCAGCCCGAGCCGGTAGACGGCGCCGACGGCGCTCTGGGCGACCGAGTCGGCGACGTCCTGGGTCGCCTGGTCGGTGCGGTTGAACAGCCAGTCGCCGTAGGGCAGGTCGGGCTCGGTCGCCCGCGCGATCCTGTCCATCACCCGCACCGCCTCGGCCGGGTGGCGGCCGACCGCCGTCTCCTCGGAGAGCATCACGGCGTCGGTGCCGTCGAAGATCGCGTTGGCGACGTCGGTCACCTCGGCCCGGGTCGGGCGGCGCTCGCTGACCATCGAGGCCAGCATCTGCGTCGCCGTAATCGCCGGCTTTGAGCGCAGGCCCGCGGCGCGGATCAGCCGCTTCTGCACCACCGGCACCTGCGCCAGCGGCAGCTCGATCCCGAGGTCGCCGCGCGCGACCATGATCCCGCCGCTCGCCGCGCTCACGATCTCCTCGGCGTTCTCGGCCGCCTGCTGCTTCTCGATCTTCGCGATCAGCGGGATGTCGGAGCCGAGCGAGTCGAGCCGCCCGGCCACCGGCTCGAGGTCCGCGGCGGTCGAGACGAAGGACATCGCGATCAGGTCGAGTCCCTGCTCGACCGCGAACTCGACCCAGCCGAGGTCGCCCTCTGTCGCCGCGCGCACGGTGGCGCCGGGGATGTTCATCCCCTTGTGCGAGGAGAGCGTCCCCCCCACCTCGACCTCGGCATCCACCCCTCCGTCTTCGGGCTCGCGCACCCGCAGGCGGATCGAGCCGTCGGCCAGGTAGACGAGTTCGTCTTCGCGCAGCTTGGCGACGCCCGGCCAGTCGACCGGGATCGTCTCCCGGTCGCCCTCGATCTGCCGCGGGGTGAGCTTCACGTGCATCCCCGTCTCGAGCTCGGCGACGTCGTCGCGCAGCTCGCCGATCCGCAGCTTGGGTCCCGGCAGGTCGCCGAGGATCGCAACCTCGCGGCCGGCCCGCTCGGCGGCGGCGCGGATCGACTCGATCGTGCCCGCGTGCCGCTCGCGATCGGCATGGGAGAAGTTGAGCCGGAAGACGTCGGCGCCGGCCTCGACCAGCTGCGCCAGGACGGCGTCGTCCCAGCTGGCCGGACCGACGGTTGCGATGATCTTGGTGCGCCTGCCGTGCATACGTCACATGACTGTAGAGCGTGCCTGACATGACATCGATCCGTGTAACAATGGTCGCGTGACCCAGCTGGCCGAGCAAGCCGCTCCGCCCGAGACCCCGGTTGCCGGCGACCTGATCGGCGAGGCGCCTTCCTCGCCCGCCGGCCCGCTCGAGCCCGCCGAGGCGCCGGGGCTGCCCGAGCCGCCGCTCGTCGCCGCGCCGCGCCTGTTGCAGACGCTGCGCTTCAACCAGCGCCAGATCCAGTTCGTCTTCCGCGCCCGGCGCGAGCTGGGCGAGGTCTTCCGCATGCAGGGGATCATTCCCGAGGCGACGACGATCACCAGCCATCCCGACCACGTCCGCTCGCTGTTCACGGCCAAGCCCGAGCAGGCGCCGTCGCTGACCGGCGAGTCGCCGCTGCGGCCGATCGTCGGGCCGAACTCGGTCCTCACCGCGGTCGGCCCGCGCCACATGCGCCAGCGCAAGCTGCTGCTGCCGGCCTTCCACGGCGAGGCGATCGAGCAGTACACGCAGATGATCGCCGACGCGGCCGAGCGCGAGATCGACCGCTGGCCGGTCGGCGAGCCACTCGCCCTGGCGCCGCGCATGCAGGCGATCACGCTCGACGTGATCATGGCCGGGATCTTCGGCATCGAGGGAGCGCCGGAGCGGGGCACGCCCGAGCACCGGCTGCGACAGGTGACCAGGCACCTGGTCAACGCCTCGACCTGGCCGCTGTCGAACGTCGCCGAACTGATCAACCTCAACCGCGACGAGCCGGTCGGCACGATGAAGCTCGGCCTCGGCGTGCTCGATCGGGCCACCTACGCCGTGATCGAGCAGCGCCGCCGCGCCGAGGACCTCGGCGAGCGCCGCGACATCCTCTCGCTGCTGCTGCAGGCGCGCACCGAGGAGGGCGAGGCGCTGAGCGACAAAGAACTGCGCGACGAGCTGCTGACCCTGGTCCTCGCCGGCCACGAGACGACCGCCAACTCGCTCGCCTGGACGTGGGAGCGCCTGGTCCGCAACCCGGCCGCCCACGACGCCCTACTCGACGCGGTGCGCGGCGAGAGCGACCCAGCCGAGCAAATCGAGGCGACGATCGTCGAGGGAATGCGCTCGCGGCCGGTGATCCCGATCATCGGTCGCCGCGTCGAAGTCCCCTGGCGGCTCGGGCCCTATGCGGTGCCGGCGAACAGCCCGGTGACGATGAGCATCCTGCTCGTCCACCACCGCGAGGACCTCTATCCGGAGCCGTTCGAGTTCCGCCCAGAGCGCTGGCTCGGGGGGCGCAAGCCCGGCACCTACGAGTGGATCCCCTTCGGCGGCGGCATTCGCCGCTGCCTCGGCGCCGCGCTGGCTATGGCCGAGCAGCGGGTGGTGCTCGAGGCGATGGCGCGCCGTCTCGACCTCGAGGCCGACGACCTTGCGCCCGAGCGCGCCGTGCACCGCAACGTGACGATGATCCCCTCGCGCGGCGCCCGCGTCGTCATCCGCTCGCGCCGCTGACCGGCCGCGCCGTCCGCCGGGGCGGCGCTATGGTTTTCGGGGCCCGGAGAGGTGGCCGAGTGGCTGAAGGCACTCGCCTGCTAAGCGAGTAAGGGTCGCAAGATCCTTCGAGGGTTCGAATCCCTCCCTCTCCGCTCTCCGCAGGCAGGTGCTCCGCTCCGCGTCCGCCCTGCCGGGTTAGTCTCGGTACGCATGGCGACGTATGAGGAGTACGAATCGATCTTCGCCGAGGTCGAGGCGCCGTTCGCCTTCGTCGACCTCGACGGGTTGGCCGCGAACGCGGCGGAGATGCTGGGGCGGGCCGGCGGCAAGCCGATCCGGGTGGCGAGCAAGTCGCTGCGCTGCCGCGCGCTGCTGGAGCGAATCCTGCCCAGCGACCCGGGCTTCGAGGGGCTGATGACCTTCACCCTGCCCGAGACCCTGTGGCTGGCCGAGCACGGATTCGAGAACCTGCTGCTCGCCTATCCGACGGCCGACACCGGGGCGCTCGGCGAGCTCGCCCTGCGCTCGGTCGCCAACCCGGATGGCGCGCCGATCGTGATGGTCGACTGCGTCGAGCACCTCGACGCGATCGAGTCGGTGCTCGGCGCCGGGGCGGCGCCGGTGCGGGTCTGCATCGACCTCGACGCGAGCTGGTGGTGGCTCGGCGGCCGGGTCAAGGTCGGACCGAAGCGCTCGCCGGTGCACACGGTCGAGCAGGCCGTCGCCCTGGCGCAGGAGATCGAGCGACGGCCGCAGCTGACCCTGGCGGCGCTGATGGCCTACGAGGGGCAGATCGCCGGCGTCGGCGACCAACCGCCGGGACGGCGCATGCGCGGCGGCGCGATCCGCTTCATGCAGCGGCGCTCGGCGGCCGAGCTGGCGCAGCGACGCGCCGCGGTCGTCAGCGCGATCGGCGAGTTTGCCGAGCTGCCGATCGTCAACGGCGGCGGCACCGGCAGCCTCGAGCTGACCGGCGCCGAGGACGCGGTGACGGAGGTCACGGCCGGCTCCGGCTTCTACGCCCCCGCCCTGTTCGACCACTACAGCCGCTTCTCGCTCACCCCGGCGGCCGGCTTCGCGCTGCCGATCGTGCGCAAGCCCGCGCCAGGCGTCGCGACGGCGCTCGGCGGCGGCTACCTCGCCTCGGGCGGCGGCGACCCGGCGCGGCTGCCGGTCCCGTGGCTGCCGGCCGGCCTAAGCCTCGACCCCGAGGAGGGCGCCGGCGAGGTGCAGACGCCGCTGCTCGGCGCGCCCGCGGCCGGGCTCTCGATCGGCGACCGCGTCTACATGCGCCACGCCAAGGCCGGCGAGCTCTGCGAGCGCTTCGACGTCCTACACCTGGTCGAGGGCGGCGAGATCGTCGACATCGTTCCCACCTACAGGGGCGAGGGCAAGGCGTTTCTCTGACGAGTGGTCAATTGACCACCGAAAACGTGGGTCAACCGTTCACTCGCACTCGTCACTCGCCGAGCACGCGCGCCGCGTACTCGTTGGCGAAGACGCGTCCCGGATCGAGCTCGTCGCGCGCCGCCTGGAACGCGTCCCACCGCGGGTAGAGCGGCGCCAGGGTGGCCGCCGCCTGGAAGTGGCGCTTGCCCCAGTGGGGGCGACCGCCGTACTCGCGCATGATCTCCTCGACCGCCTCGAAGTAGGGGCGCCAGCGCATCCCCCGGTACTGGTGGACGGCGATGTAGGCGGTGTCACGCTCGTGCGAGGGGCTGAGCAGGGCATCGTCGGCGGCGGCGACGCGCATCTCGATCGGGAAGAAGACCGGGTAGCGGTTGGCGCGCACCCACTCGATCACGCGCCGCGCGGCCTCCGGCCCGTGCTCGCGCGGCACCCCGTACTCCATCTCGGTGAAGCGGACGCGGCGCTCGCTGGCGAAGACGCGGTCGCTGCGGTCGACCGTCCTGCCGCCGGAGGCGAGCGCGGCGGCCAGCCGCGACAGAGCGGGGATCGCCCGGGGCAGGACGCGGCCGGTCGCGGAGAGCGCCTCGAGCGCCCAGTTCTCGAGCACGATGTCGTTGAGGTAGGCGGCGGAGCGGGCGCGCGGGCGCGGCGGCCCCTCGACCCGGTTGCGCTCCAGCACCAGGGCCGAGTCGGCGTAGGGGAAGGTGAAGAGCTCGAAGTGGTCGTTGGCCGCGGCCCGCTGCTCGAAGGAGTCGAGCACCTCCTCGCGCGGCTGCGGCGAGTCGATCCGCTCGAGCACGAAGGCCGGCACGCAGCGCAGGGTCACCGCCGAGAGCGCCCCGAGGGCGCCGACGCCGACCCGGGCGGCGCGCAGCAGGTCCGGCTCGGAGCCGTCGAGCTCGCGCACGCTGCCATCGGCGGCGACGATCTCGACCGCCTCGACCTGGGCGGAGATGTTGCGCAGCTTCGCCCCGGTTCCGTGGGTGCCGGTGGAGATCGCCCCGGCGATCGTCTGACGGTCGATGTCGCCGAGGTTCTCCATCGCCAGCCCAAGCGTGTGCAGCTCCTCGTTGAGCGCGGCCAGCACGGTGCCCGCGCCGACCTTGACCAGCCCCGAGGCGGCGTCGGCGTCGATCACGCCGCCGAGCGCGGCGATGTCGATCATCGTGCCGCCCGTCATCGCGGCCTCGGTGAAGGAATGGCCGCTGCCCGCGACGCTGACCTTGCGCCCGGCTTCGGCCGCGGCGACCACGGCCGCGGCGAGCTCGTCGCGACTGCGGGGCCGCGCCAGCTCGGCGGGCGTGCACAGCTGGTCCCTCGTCCAGTTGCGCCAGCTCGCCGCCATGCCGTAAAGCTAGTCCGTCTGGGCGCCTACGTCTCCGCCGGCTGCACCATCGGCGGTGCGAGCGAGCGGTAGGCGTAGGCGGCGGTCAGCAGCAGCAGCGCAGCCACGGCGAGGCTGGGAAGGACGTAGCCAGTGACGCTGGCCACGCCGCCCCCGGCGACCGCCCCGATCGCCTGACCCGCGGCCCAGGCCATGTTGGACAGCCCGGCGGCGAAGCCCTGGTGGAGCCGGCTGCGATCGGCTGTCTCCGAGAGCGTGGTCAGCGCCGGGGCGAAGCAGATGCCGGCCCCGAGCGAGCCGAGGATCAGCGCGGCGAGGACCGGCCCGAGCGCCTGGGCGGCCGCGATCCCCACCATCGAGCAGGCGCAGATGACGATCCCGATCACGAACGGGATGCGCCGGCCGACTCGGTCGGAGTAGCGGCCGACGACGGGCGAGAGCACCGCCTCCAGGCCGGCGCCGAAGATGAAGCCGCCGGCGATCGCGACGTGCCCGCCGCCGAGTTCGTCGATCCGCAGCGGCACGAGGACCTCGACCGCGCCGAACATCACCGAGGGGACGGTGACGAACGCCGTCGCGGTGAGGATCGGGCGACTGACGATCGTGGTCGCGACCTCGCGCAACGGCTGGCGCTCGGGGGGGCCGACTTCCGGCAGGCGCGCCGCGGCGGCGGTAAGCAGCAGCGCCACGCCCAGCACGGAGCCGAAGACGACGCCGGTGCCGATCTCTGCCGCGGCCGCACCGAGCAGCGGGCCGACCAACGCCCCGGCCACCGCGGTGCCGAGGGCGGTCCCGATGATCGAGCCGCGACGCTCGGGCGGAGCGGTGGTTATCAGCCAGGTCAGCGCCCCGGACCAGATCAACGCTCCGGAGACGCCCTGGGTGAAGCGGGCCGCATCGAGCAGCACGATATGGCCGGCGAGGCCGAAGACCAGGCTGGAGACACCCATCAGCAAGAGCCCGCCGATCACCGTGCGCCGCGGCCCCATCCGGGTCGCCACGAAGCCGGCCGGAAGCGAGGCGGCCAGGGTGCCGACGGCGTAGGCGGCGGCGAGGATCCCGGCCCCCGCCTTGCTCAGCCCGAAGTCGGCGACGTAGTCGGGCAACAGCGGCGCGATCGCCGCGTAGAAGGCGACGTCGAAGAAGACCATCGCCGAGGCGAGAATGACCAGCCGGCGCATATTCGTTATCCAATCACCGCCCACTCTTTTTACTTCATGCCTTTTCGTCCATAAACTGACAGCTAGCATCGACATATCGTCTGACCCCCGGAGGGGTGGCAGAGCGGTTGAATGCGGCGGCCTTGAAAGCCGTTAGACCCGGCAACGGGTCTCGTGGGTTCGAATCCCACCCCCTCCGCTTATCGAGCCGGATTCGGCTTGATAGAGCCGTTTGCAGAGCATCCATCAGGCAACGTGTGAAGCCGGTTGTCTCCGGCTGATTCCGGTTGTTTGGGTGGCAGACGGTGGCACGAGGGTGGCACAGGGCTGCCTTCTGTCTCGCCTCTCGGGACATCGCCGAGCGGGCCTATAGCTTGCGGCCATGAAGAAGGACCGCGAAAGCGTCCACCGCGTTCCCGAGAACGAGGACGCCCAGATCATCTATCTGCGATCAAGCGCCCGCCCGGTCGAGTACGCGATCATGCTCCAGATTCGCGGAGCCGAAGGCTGGGAGACGCGGGTCGTGGCGGACAACTCCCACGGGGATCGGCACGTTGACGAGCACCACTGGCACCGCTACCTTGACGGCGAGAAGCAGTCGGCGGAGCCCCTTCCGTTCGCCGTCTCCGACACGAATGACGCGATGGCGAAGGTCATCCGCTGGCTTGCCGAGAATTGGACGGAGCTAATCTGATGAAGACCATGCGCACGCCCGCCGAGGAAGCCGCCCTTTCCGCCTTTATCGACGCCGCCACGAGCGACGACGATCCCGGCTACCCGCACGGCGCCGCCTTCATCCCCCTACAGGACACGCCCCAAACGGATCGTGTCCTCTGGGACTACCTCCACGAAGGTCGTCCCGCCGTCCTCATCGGCACGGGCGACTCTGAGCTGCTAATCGAGCCTATCCAGCTAGGCCGCCTCGCTCGCCTCCGCAACGAGCTTCTTCAGCGTGTCACCGTCGAGGTCTCCTACCGCCGCAAGGAGGCACCACCCGCCCCGGACATTCCGCCCGTTCGGGCGGACATCGGGCGGCATGCGCTTGAGCGTTTAACCCCGGCCGCTGCATAGATCGCAGCCTCGGGCGATGCTTGCGCGCAGATTGCGCACTTGCGGGTTTGGAATCTACAGCTCGTTCGATAGATGTCCGTCCCAATGAAGCCGCTGGCCAACCCCATCCCAGAAGCACGCGATGCGATTGAGCTACCGATTGATGATCTTGCGATGAGGGTATTGAGGCACTTCGATAACGAAGGACGGGTCAACCGCCACAACCTGACCAATAAGCCCGCCTGGCCGGAGCATGGCAGCGGCAAGGAACTCGACGAAATGATGCGGGCGCTGGCCGAGGCGTACGACTGGCTGGAGCGCCACGGCCTCGTCGCAAGGGAGGCTGCAAGCGGCGGCCACGGCGAATGGGGGTTCATCACCCGACTGGGACAACAGGTGTTGGAGGACCGCAATGCACTCGATGCGGTTCGAGCCGGCCACCGCTTGGAAGTCGATTTGCATCCCAGCATTGAGCAGACGGCGCGTCGCCAATTCTTGCTCGGGGAATATGACCTCGCCGTTTTTTCGGCGCTTCGCGAAGTCGAGGCAAGAGTGCGCCAACTTTCGGGAGCTGACAAGTCCGACATCGGCATGAAGTTGATGGCCGACGCGTTCAAGGAGGGTGGCCCACTGCGCGACCCTGGGATGGACAAGGGGGAGGCCGATGCGGTAATGGCACTTTTCCGCGGTGCGATCGGGACGTTCAAGAACCCGACGAGCCATCGCCCCGTCGAGTACAACGATCCCACCCTCGCCTCGGAGATCGTTCTGCTAGCCGATCTACTCCTGCGAGTCCTCGATCAGGTCGAGGCTGACAAAGCAGAATAGTGGTCGGCCAAGTTCAGCCATCAGCATCGTCTGTGTCGAGCAACTCCGAGGCGTCCAGAACCCGCTGGGCGGCATTTGCCGCGGGCCAATAGACGTTGAGCAGGAGAAGCATGGCCCTGTACATCGTGTAGCGAGGCCACGGCTGGTGCCGATCTAGCTCTCTTGCCAGGGCACTCTTTTCGTTCCCTGAATGCAGGTAGTGGCCGTGAAAGTAGGCATCAATAATCGTTCGGGTGTCGATCTTTTCACTGCCAGTTGGTCTTTCGAACACGATGCCCATCACGGCAGCCTTCCTAATTGCCTCTTTCTCGGCTCGCAGATGACTGTCCAACAACTTGATTACGGCATCACGCTCCGGTCCGTCATGCTCATGCGCGCTTCGCTTCAACAGGTTCATGGCCTTCTGGAAGCTATGCGGTTCATTGTGTGCGTAGATGTGGCGAAACTGAGTGATTGCAGCCCTGAGAGATTCATCGTCTGGTTCGTCCATCTCGCTCTCCCAGCCGTCAGGTTTCATGCGCTGCGTCGCCATCGCCGGTACTTCTTTGAAGAACTGCATTTGACCCAGGCGGCGCACATTCGCAACAAATCCTCGGAGCAGGTCAGACTCCTGCCGAGAGAAGGGACGATAAGCGTTCTGTGGACGGTCTAGAACTGTCTCGATCTGTGGCACATATCAAGCGTAACGCCGCGATCAAACCCGTCGGCCGCACTCCTCCTTCGCCCCGACCTACCCGCCAAACCGCGCCGCGAGGGCGGCGGTCAAGGGCGCGCAGCGCCCGACCCCCGCAGGGGGTTGACGGCCGTACTCGCGGTGCCACAATCGACGGTGGGTCGGGGTCAGAGGCCGATCTCCATCGAGTTGTCCGCGTCCAGCTCGACGCCCTGCTCCTGGGTGCGGCCCAGCTCGACCTGGCGCTGCTGTAGGCGCTCACGGGCCTGCTCGCGGCTCCAATCGTGCTCGTGCCCTTGCCCGAGGGCATGCTCGGGGTCCTTCACTCCGTGTCTTTGGCGGTAGCGCTCGATCTCCGAGACGCCCTTGTCCCACGAGCTGCGCCACTCGGGATCGCCCGGGCGCTCGCCCAACTCGGCGGTGACGTAGGGGGGCGGGGAGAGCTTGGCGGCGGTGATCGCCGCCTGGCGGCGCTCGGCGAGGACGAGATCGGCGTTTGCCAGTTCGGCGCGGGCCTCGTGGGAGACGGTCGGCAGCTCGTGCAACTCCGCGCGCAACTCCCCGATCTTCTCCCGCGCGTCGGCCTCGATGACCTGGGCCTCGGGCAGCGCATCGCGGCGCACCTTGCGCGGCGCGGCTTCTGCCGCCTCGCGCTCTGCGCTCGCACGGTCGAGCACCTTCTCGTCGTGAGCGATCCGCCTCTCGACGTAGCGACGCCGTTCCTGCTCGGCGCTCTCGCGGCTCGCGGCGCCCGCAAGCTCGCCTCGCCTCGCCAGCAGCTCCTCGGTCGGCAGCCCGCGCAGCTTGGCGCGCAGCGCCTCCTCGTGCGCCGCCGTCTGGGCGCGGTCGCGCTGCGCGGCTTCGGCGATGTGCGGGATGCCCCTGCGCAGGTAGGGGTCATCGGGGGCGATCTCCTCGCGGGCGGCCTGAATCTCCGGCGTGGCGAAGATCGTCGTCTCCCCGCGCGAGCGCGAGGTCGCCACATACAGCTCCTGCTTGTCCATCGAAGGATCGGCGGCGACAAGCGCGCGGTCCACGGTGCTGCCCTGCGCGGAGTAGGTCGTCACGGCGTAGGCGTGCTGAAGGGCCGGGGCGTCTGAGTGGGGATTGGTCTTCGCCAGGTACTCGGCGTCGATCTCGACCCTGCGCGCCTGGTCGACGCCTTCCAAGACGACGCGGCGTTGGTCGGGGTCGACCTCGGCGATCTGCCAGCGCTCGCGGTTATAGATGTCGGCGGCGTGGTCGTTGACGCGGGTGATGACCTGATCGCCGGCGGCGAAGCGCGCTTCGCCGACCTCGATCTCCTGCTCGCCGAGCTGCCCGGCTTCCCGGCGGAGCGCTCGCGCCATCGCGTTCAGCCGCTCGACCTCGATGTTCTGCTTGGCGACCATCACCGCGTCCTCCCCCGCCGCGAAGGACTCGTGCCAGGCGGCGACCATCGCCTCGCGGCGGGCCTCTGCGTCGGTGGCGACCACGACCCGCTCCGCCGAGCGGTAGAGGTCAAGCGCCTCGGCTCCCTCGCCCTCGCGGATCAGCCGCGCCCCTTCGCGCTCGACCTCGGAGTCGTGGCGGATCACCTCGTCGAGGCGGATCGGCTCGCTGCGCTCGGCCAGCGCTCCGAACAGGCCGCCCGCCTCGATCTCGCCGAGCTGCTCTGGGTCGCCGACCAGGACGAGCTTCGCATCCGCCGCGTCGGCATGGTGCAGCAGCCGGGCGAGGTCGGCGGAGCCGACCATCCCGGCCTCGTCCACGAGCAGCACCGAGCGCCGGGCGAGCGCCTGCCCGCCCCCCGCCTCGGCGCGCTCAAGCTCGGCCAGCAGGCTGGCGAGGCTGCTCGCCCGCAGCCCCTCGGCGCGCAGCACGTTCGCCGCCCGCCAGGTCGGCGCGCAGACGCGCAGCTCGATCCCCGCTTCTGACCAACCGCGCGCCGCGGAGAGGATCGCGTAGCTCTTGCCGGTTCCCGCCTCGCCGATCACGACGACGACCCCCTCGCGGTCGGCCAGCAGGCGGCGGACCATCTCGCGCTGGTCGCCCTTCAGGGTCGGGTGGGCGCAGAGCGCCCGCTCGGCGATCATCGCCCCGGCGGGCCGCGTCCCCTCCGCGCGCATCCGCTGCGCGGTGTCGAGCGCGCGCTGCTCGATCTCCCAGACGCGCCTGGTCGTGTAGCGGTCGCCCTTCGGGCCGGTGGCGATCCGAAACACGTGCTCGGAGGCGAGGAACTCGTCGGCGACCCGCTCCACGTCCGCCGCCGCCATCCCCTCGCGCCGCATCCCGGCCACCGCCTGCACGACGTCGCGGCGGTCGAAGTGTGAGGCGTTGGCCGTCACCTCGCGGCCGACCGCCGTCGCCTCGGCGCGGCCGGGCTCCTTGGCCTGCGCGCGCTGCGCGTGGCCGGGGTCGAAGGTCTCGCGGATCGCCTCGCGCCCCAGACCGATCTCCGCCGCCCTGGCTTGCCAGCGCTCGTGCATGTCGCCCTCCAGCGCGTGGTCCTTTGACCCGCGCGTGGCGAGGGTGGCGACCTGGCGGGCGCGGGCCGAGGCTTCGGGGCCTCCGGCCGCTTTGAGGATTTCCGCCCGGCGGGTGGAGAACTCGCGCAGGTGGGAGTCCTCGAAGCCCGCGATCTCGGCGATCCCGTGGCGGACCTCCTGCCAGCGCACCCCGAGGCTGCGGCTCAGCTCGTGGCGCAGGTTGGCCTCATAGACCGCGCTGGCGGTCTTGGCGTGCTCGTAGATCGCCGGGTGGTAGAGGCGGGTCCAGCGCCCGTCCGGCCCCCTGGTCGCGTTGGCGACGAGGACGTGGGTGTGCAGCTGAGGGTCGCCCGCCCGGGAGGAGCGGTGGTCGAAGGTGGCGGCGAGGTAGCCGTTGCCGCGCACGAACTCAGAGCCGCCCGCGCCGCGGCGGGTCCAGCACGCCTGGCGCTGCATGTAGTCGAGGGCTGCCTCTGCGGAGCGGTGGTGGGCCTCGATCACGGCCTGCCCGGCGTCGGGGCCGCCGAGCGCCCAGGTGAGCGAGACCGACTTCGGCGCGGAGAAGGTCAGGTCGAAGCCGGGGACCGATCCTTTGCCCGGCACGCCCTTGTTGGCGAGCAGCGCCGAGCCGTCTGCCGGGCTGCGCCCGGTCAGCATCGCGGTCAGCTGATCAGAACCGACCTCCCCCGACAGCTCAAGCTCGCGGGCGGCGTCCCCGCTCCACTGTCCGGCGACCTCGCCCTCGCCGGAGTAGTAGTCCTCCGCGCCTTCGGCGACCTTCTCCAGGTAGTACATCTCCTGGCCGATGCCGAGCTTGCCGATCGAGAGCATGCCCGGTATGTCCGGCGCGCGGGCGTTTTGCCGCACCTATCTCCGCAGGTGATAGCGCGTGAGGGGCGAGGCGGTAGGGGATGCGAAGGGGGCGAAGGGAGGCGAAGCGGAGCCGGACGAGGAACGGGACCTTGGGTCGGAGACCTGGGATCGAAGCGACTGCGAGACCGAAGTGGACGGATGTAGCGAGGCATCTGGCTTTGGAATCGGACTAGGGAGGCATGGCGAAGAAGATGCCTGCGTCGGTACCGCGCATCGCCCTCACCCCGCCCGAGGCGGCGGCGGCGCTCGGCGTCGGGCCGGACTTCTTCGACGCCAACGTCGCGCCGGAGCTGCGGGTGATCCGGCGCGGGCGCAAGCGGCTCGTGCCGGTCTCGGAGCTTGAACGCTGGACGGCGGAGAACGCGGAGCGGGCGCTTGGAGGAACCGCATGAAGGCCGCGCAGCTAGGCTCCCGGCGATGGCTGACACCCCGGAGCAGAAAGCGGCCCGCAAGGCACTTCGCCGAATCCAGGGAGACTTCGAGCGGAAGGTCGCCGACGCGCGCCGGGAACGGCGCGAGTGCTTCGAGCAAGCACAGAAGGCCGGGCTGTCGCTCCGCGAAATCGCCGATGAGGTGGGGCTTCACTACACGCGCGTCGGCGAGATTCTGCGCAACAACCAGAAGCCGTAGGCGATTCACATACAGCTCATGGTATGGTAGTGAAACTACCTACATAAGCGGCCCCCGGCGGCGGTGTCACGCCAACCGGGAGCCTGAGACACAAGGAGGCGATGCTCCCCATGTCCTGCGACAACCATATGGATCGCGGTCTGCTCCCCGATCCTTCAACCCCGGCAGACGCCGACCGCAAGGTCGAGTGGGCCGTCCTCGGCTATCTGCTCGACACCAACCCCGACCGCTTCACCATCCCCGAGGTCTCCCGCGCGATGAACGCGGGGGAGAGCGACTTCGGCAGCGAGGATGCCGTGGAGCGGGCGATCCGCCAGCTGGTCGGCGCTGGCCTGCTGCACTGCTGCGGCGGATTCGTCCTGCCGACCAGGGCGGCGCTCTACTACTCCCGGCTGGCGGAGTAGCGATGGACGACAGGGAGGTCGTCGCCAAGCGCTTCGGCGAGAACCTGCGCCGCCTGCGCGAGCAGGCCGACCTCAGCCAGGAAGAGATGGGCTACCGCTCCAGCCTGCACCGCACCGAGATCGGCATCTTGGAGCGCGGCGAACGCCTGCCGCGCATGGACACGATGCTCAAACTTGGCGCAGCGCTCGGCGTGAAGTTCGAGTGCCCGCTGCTGACGGGCCTCGAATGGACCCCCGGAGTGTTCCAGCCGGGATCGTTCTCACCCGGCGAGCCCGGCCAGGAGGACCCAAGAGGCGGCTCCTGATGGCCGAGGGCATCAGGAAGCGCCACTCGAAAGGTTGCAGCGCTCGCGAAAGCGGGCGCTGCAACTGCGACGGGGGTTGGGAGGCATCGGTCTACTCCCCACGGGACGGCCGCAAGCTCTACAAGACCTTCCCGCGAAAGTCCGAAGCGCGCTCGTGGCGAGCGGACGCGAAGCGTTCGCTTGATCGCGGCAAGCTGCGCACCCCGAACGGCCGGACCCTCCGGGAGGTCGCGGCAACCTGGCTCGAAGGGGCAGAGCACGGAGAGATACGCAATCGCTCGGGCCGGTCCTTCAAGCCCTCGACGTTGCGCGGCTACCGAGTGGCATTAGAGGATCGAATCCTGCCGGAGCTTGGGACGAGAAAGCTGACCGCGATCACGACCACCGATCTCCAGGAACTCGTAGACCGATGGCAGTCTCAGGGACATTCGCCGGGCACCGTGCGCAACTGGCTCAAGCCACTTCAGGTGATCTACCGGCGAGCGCGGGCACGAGAAGGCGTGCCGGTCAATCCGACCCGCGATCTCGAACTGCCGGTGCCGAACCCAAGGGGGGTAGAGATAGTCGCGCCCGATGTGGCGGCGGCACTGCTGGCAGTGCTTCCTCTGGATGAGCAGGCCATCTGGGCAACCGCGCTGTACGCCGGGCTCAGATACGGCGAGCTTCGCGCGCTCCGCTGGGAGGCCGTCGATCTTGAGCGACGGCTGATCGAGGTCCGGGCGTCCTGGGACCCGAAGGAGGGTCCCATCGAACCCAAGACCCGGAACTCGCGCCGGACTGTGCCGATGCCGAACCTCCTGCGGACGCTGCTGCTCGATCTGCGGGACGGCGACCCCAAGCCCGATCCTCACGCGCTCATCTTCCGCATCGCCGACGACGAGCCATTCCAGGCCGAGCGGCTGTATCGCTACGCCGATCACCGTTGGCATAAAGCTGGCCTCACCGACCGCCTGCGACTCCACCAGGCCCGCCACAGCTATGCCTCCTTCATGATCGCGGCCGGGGTCAACCCGAAGGCCCTGTCGTCCTTCATGGGCCATTCCTCGATCACCGTGACGTTCGATCTCTACGGCCACCTGATGCCCGGCACTGAGGCGGAGGGGGCAGCCCTCCTCGACGCCTTTCTGGACAGCACCGGCACCCGCGAAAGGGTCTAGCACTCGCCCTCAGGATCTATTTCTCGCAACGTGCAGCGGGACTCAGCGAAAGCGAGCACAACGCGGTAAGTTCGGGGGGCGGAATGTGACCTGTGGCACCTGGGCCTCGCGGCTGCCACCGCGGCCCCCCGGTATCGAGGAAGGACTCGAAGTCCGGGCGGCTTTCCGCCCCCACAGTCTTCATAGCAAGCAAAGCGGCCAGGGGGCTGTGGAAAACTTCGCCCTTCCCGCAAAATGGGCCTTTTTACTAGAGCCAAAGAAGTTCGATTTGCAGGTAAATAGGCTTCTAGACGGACCCGACAGCAATTGAGCAGTCGGCGCACCTCCCCGGGGATGCAGTCCCAGTCCAGACCTTGAACGCGGAGACACCTCGGCGACAGGCTTTGCCCAACCTCTTCGGTTCGCGGTCCTATTCCGCAGGGAGAGTGGCAGCGGTGGCACAGAGGGTGGCACGGAATCCGTGAATGGCTTGGCCAAGCCATTCACGCCGCTCCCGCCAATTCCTTGAAAGCCGTTAGACCCGGCAACGGGTCTCGTGGGTTCGAATCCCACCCCCTCCGCTTATCGAGCCGCAATGGCAGGAACGTCGTGCGGGCGGCCGAACTAGCTCGAATGAACGCCGAACGGTGGCGGCAGCGTGCGCAGCGTGCCAGCGACGCCTTCGGGCTGGTGCTGCTGCTCGTCCTGCTGATCTATGTGATGGCCTCGGTGATCTCCAACCGGGGCTGGCCGGCCGTGCTGCTCACGGCCGTCGTCGGGGCGACCTCGGTCGTCGCGCTGACCAGCTCGCACGCGCGGGCGACCTTCGTCCGGCGCGTGCTCTGGCTGGCCGGGCTCGCGGTCGTGCTGGCGGCGATCTCCGCGGTCACCGGCGGACGACACTGGCTGAGCGCCGCGAACCTGCTGAACATCGGCCTGCTCGCGGTCGCGATGGCCGCCGTGCTGCGGCGCGTGCTCACCTCGGAAAACGTCTCCTCGCGCACGATCGGCGGCGCGATCAGCGTCTATGCCTCGCTCGGCATCCTCTTCACCTGGGCCTACGGGCTGATCGACCGGTTCGAAGGCGGCGGCTTCTTCGGCGAAGCGGCCGGCATCCAGGGAAGCGACTTCCTCTTCTTCAGCTACACCACCCTGACCACGACCGGCTACGGCAACCTGGTCCCCGCCGGGCAGGTCGGCCGCATGCTCTCCGGGCTGGAGATGATGATCGGCCAGGTCTTCCTCGTCACCCTGGTCGCCGGGCTGGTCAGCCTCTGGCGACCCGGCGAGGGCCTGCTGCGTCGCCGCGCGCGCAGCGGCGGCGACGAGCCCGGCGTCAGCCGCTGAGCAGCGCCTCGAGCTCGGCCAGCTGCGACTCGATCCCGGCGCAGACGCGGTCGCAGAGCTCGAGCACCGCGGGGTCGGAGATCCGGTAGAGCGAGCTGGTCCCCTGCTTGCGTCGGCTGAGGAAGCCCTCGGCATGAAGGGCGGCGAGGTGCTTGGAGACGTTCTGCTGGGAGCCGCCGAGCAACGCGGTCATCTCCCCGACCGAGGCCTCCTCGCGCTGCCGCAGCAGATCGAGGATTCGCAGCCGAGTCGGGTCCGAGAGAGCACGGAAGCGCCGCGCGATCAGCTCGGCGGCGTCGTTCTCGAGGGGGCTCTTCATCGCCATCTTGCAGGCATCTCCATTTCTGCTATCTTACCGATTCACAACTGTTAAGTTGTTAACTTGTAAAACGTAGAGAGAGGATAGCGATGCCAACGGTTGCCCCTCCCAGACCAGACCGCAACGGTGCGAGCGCCGAGCGCGCCGGCTCGACCTCCCAGGGGCCGGCGCGCTGGCCGCTCGAGCGCGTCCTCTTCCTCATCGCCGGGACGATGACGGGCCTCAGCGCCGTGCTCGCCGCCCTGGTCAGTCCCTGGTTCCTGCTGCTGACCGGCTTCGTCGCCTTCAACCAGCTCCTCTACGTCGCCGTCGGCGCCTGCCCGGCGTCGCTGGTGCTGCGCCACTTCGGCGTCCAGGCGGGGTGCGAGCGATGACGCGCCTGGGGCCGGTCGGCCGGCTGGGACGCTTCGCCGCTTCGCGGCCACGCCACGTATTCGTCGCCTGGGTCGTGATCGCCGTCGGCCTCGGGGTGCTCGCTCCCCGCGTCGAGACCGCCCTCTCGGGCGCCGGCTGGCAGGCCAACGGCTCGGAGTCGGTCGCCGTGCGCGAACAGGTCGACCGCGCCTTCGCCGGCGGCGGCGCCTACGCGCTGCAGGTCGCCGTCCATTCCGACGCGCTGACCGCCAACGACCCCGCCTTCCGCCGCAGCCTGCGGCGCGCCGAGCGCCTGCTCGCCGCCGACTCCGCGGTCAGCCGCGCGATCCCGCCGCGCCCCGGAGTCTCGATCTCGGCCGACGGGCACACCGCGGTGATCCGCGCCGGCGCCGCCAAGGACCCGAACCAGATGGTCGCCGCCGCCAACGACCTCAAGGGGCCGCTGGGCGACAGCGCCGCGTCCGGCGTCGAAACCAACCTGACCGGCGCCGCCGGCATGTGGTCGGACTTCAACGAAGCGAACAAAGACGCGATGCTGAAGTCGGAGGTGATCTCCTGGCCGGTGACGCTGGCGATCCTCGTGCTCGCCTTCGGCTCGCTGGTCGCCGCCGGGCTACCGCTGATGCTGACGATCACCGGCCTGGTCGCCTCGGCCGGCGTCCTCTTCCTGGCGACGCTGATCGCGCCGGTCTCGATCTGGGCGATGAACTTCGCGCTGATGTTCGCGTTGGCGCTGGGCATCGATTACGCGCTGTTCATCGTGATGCGCTTCCGCAACGCGCTCTTCGGCCAGAAGCTCGACCCGGTCGAGGCGGCCGGGGTGACGATGGACACGGCCGGCAAGGCGGTGCTCTTCTCCGGGCTGACGGTGCTGATCTCGCTCTCGGCGGTGATGCTCGTCCCCAGCCCCGCCTTCCGCTCGATGTCGCTGGGAATCATGATCTCGGTGATCTTCGTGCTGGCGGCGACGCTGACGCTGCTGCCCGCGGTGCTGGCCAAGCTCGGCCCGCGCGTCGACAAGCTCAGCCTGCCCTGGGCGCACAGCGGCGACCACCGCTCGCCCCGCTTCGCCCGCTGGGGCGAACGGCTCTGGCGCCATCCGTACCTCTACGGCGGCGGCGCGGCGCTGCTGCTCGTGCTGCTGGCGCTGCCGGTGCTGGGCCTGAAGACCGGCATGCCCTCGATCAAGGTCGTCCCCAGCGGCGACCACTCGCGGCGTGGCTACGAGCAGGTCGTCGGCGCCTTCGGTCCCGGCGCGCCCGGGCAGCTCCAGGTCACCTCCGCCCCGGGCGAATCGCGCCGCGTCGCCGCGGTGCTCGCCGCCGACCCCGGGATCGCAGCGACCCTGCCGGCGCGGACGAGCCCCGGCGAAGGCGTGGCCCTGACCGAGGCGATCCCCAAGGCGGGACCCTCGAGCACCGCCTTCGGCGCGACGATCGACCGTCTGCGCGCGGCGCTGCCCGCCGGCTCCCTGGTCGGCGGGCCGGCGGCGGAAAACCACGACCTCGAAGCGGCGCTGGAAGCGAAGACCCCGCTGGCGATCGGCGTCGTCCTCGCGCTCGGCTTCCTGCTGCTGCTGATCGCCTTCCAGGCGCCGCTGATCGCGGCGATCGGGGTGCTGACCAACCTGCTGGCGACCGGCGCCGCCTTCGGCGTCGCCACGCTGATCTTCCAGGACGGTCACCTGAGCGGCCTGCTCGGCTTCGAATCGCAGGGCTTCCTCGACGCCTGGGGACCGATCTTCTTCTTCGCGATGATCTTCGCGATCGCGATGGACTACACGGTCTTCCTGCTCTCCTCGGCGCGCGAGCACTGGGAGGAGCACGGGGACGCGCGCGAAGCGATGATCGGCGGCCTCGCCCACTCCGGCCGGGTGATCCTCGCCGCCGGCGCGGTGATGGTCGCGGTCTTCTTCACCTTCGCCCTCTCGGGACCGCTGCCGCCGAAGGAGATGGGCGTGATCCTCGGCGTCGCCGTGCTGCTCGACGCCTTCCTCGTACGGCTGACGCTGCTGCCGGTATTCCTGCGCCTGACCGGTTCCGCCGCCTGGTACCTGCCCGCCTGGCTCGACCGGCTTCTGCCGGCGGTCCACTTCGGGCACGGGTCGCCGCCGGGGGGCGGCGTGCCGCCCGACCCGGACGAGGAGGCGGCGGAGCGTCCCCTTGCCGGCCCGGTGCGGTCCTGAGCGGCGGTCAGTCCGCGAGCTCGACGCGTTCGATCTTCTGCTCGGAGAGCGGCCGGTCGGAGGCGTCGGTCTCGGTCCGCTCGATCGCATCGACGACGTCCATGCCGGAGGTGATCTGGCCGAAGACGGTGTGCTTGCCGTCAAGCCAGGGCGCCGCCTCGGTGGTGACGATGAAGAACTGCGAGCCGTTGGTGTCGGGACCGGCGTTGGCCATCGCCAGGGCGCCGCGGACCACCTTGTGGTCGTTGATCTCGTCCTCGAAGGTGTAGCCCGGGCCGCCGCGGCCGGTCCCCTCCGGGCAGCCGCCCTGGATCATGAAGTCGGAGATCACCCGGTGGAAGATCAGCCCGTCGTAGAAACCGTCGGCGGCGAGCTTGCGGAAGTTCTCGACCGTCTTCGGAGCGTCGGAGTCGTGCAGCTCGAGCACGATCTCCCCGGCATTGGTGTGCAGCGTGGCCTGTGACATTGAGCTTCACCCTATCGATCGGCCGCGCACCCGCACGAGCACCGGCCGCGAGGCTCCGGGGGCGTAGGGCCAGCGCTCCTCGGCGAGGGCGACGGCGCGCAGGCGGATGCGGGCGGCACCCTCGATATAGCGGAAGCGGTAGCGGGCGTGGAAGCGGCCGCTGTGGTCGCTGCGGGTGACCAGGACAGGGCGCCAGAGCCGCGCCTCGTTCTCGTAGTACTGGATCGCGACCAGCTTGCCGCGGCGCGGCAGCGGCGCGCCGCGGGCGCGGACCCTGCCCCAGAGCCGTACCGACCGGCCGGTGCGGAGGCTGCGCGGGGCGGCGCTCAGCGTCGCCGCTCCGCGCACCCGCAGCGCCAGCGCCGGGCGGCGCGCCCGGGAGAGGCCGGGCCCGCCGCGGAAGACGACGGTGACCCGGCGCGAAGGGCCGGCGGGCAGCGGCAGGCGGAAGCCACCATGACGGCCGCTGCGCACCACCGCCACCTTGCGCCGCGCCAGCGCGCCGCGCGAGAGCCGCGAGACGACGCGCAGACGCCGTCCCGCAAGGCCGGCGCCGGCGGCGCTGAGCAGCCGCCCCGAGAGCATCGCCCCGGCGCCGAAGGGCACGGTCACGCGCTGGCCGCGGCGACGCCGCCAGCGCAGGTGGGCGAAGAGGCGGGTCTTCGCCCGGGCGCCCGGCGCCGCGGGCGGCGCCGGCGCGACCTGGACCCTCGCGGGGCCGCTGCCCTGACCCGCCGCCGGACGGCTCGGCGCGACCGGCGGCGGCAGCTTGCGCAGCGTCATCTCGGCGCCGCCGGCGTGCCGCGTGGTCGCCGCCGTGTTGCCCGCGACGTCGCTCGCGACGGCGCGGAAGACGTAGGTGCCGGGACCGAGGTTCGCCGGCAGATGGGCGACGAGACGCTTCGTTTCCGCCCCGGCAACGTCCTCCAGCCGGGTCGCCAGCTCGGTCCAGCGCTCGGCGTTGAGCCGCTTGTAGGAGATCGTGCCGCCGCCGGGGCCCGAGTGGGCATCGCGCACCTCGGCGCCGACCGTGGCCGGCAGCTCGGCGGCGGTCGGCTCGGACACGGGCTCGAAGGCGACGCGCGGAGGCTCGTCGTCGAGCCGCAGCGGCAGCCCGACCGCCGTGCCGGGGTCGGCGTTGCCGGCCTCGTCGCGCAGCCAGAGGCGGAACGTGTAGATGCCGTTCCGCGGCAGCTTGCGGTCGGCGAGCGCCGAGATCTCATGCCCGGCGGCGTACTGCACGCCGGTGTCGTAGCCGGAGGGACCCGTGATGCGCCAGTAGGCGCCGCCGATCGGGCTCGCCGGGCCCTGGCCCGGGTTGACCCAGGAGAGGTCGAAGTCGTCGATCCGGTGCCAGCCGCTTCCGCCGGCGAGGCCGAGGCTGCGCGGATGGGCCGGCGGGTTGTTGTCGATCAGCACCGTGGTCGGGAAGAGACAGGCGCTGTTGCCGGCGAAGTCGGTGGCGCAGCGGGTCAGCGCGTGCGGTCCGTCGCTGAAGCTGGTCGTCTGCACGGTGATCTCATCGGCGGCGCCGAGCGGACAGGGCCGCATCCGCGTCGCCCGCCACTCGCCGTCGATCATCGCCTTGGCGCAGGGGTACTCGGTGAGGCCGACGCGGTTGCCGTCGAGCAGCGTTTCGCTGAAGCGGACCCCGCCGCCCGCGTCGCTGTCCCAGTAGTTGGCCCGCTGCGCGCCGCGGCGCCAGCCGCCGGCGGCGAGCTCGGCGCCGGCGTGGCCGGGGACCGGCGCGTGGCCGTCGAAGACGTCGATCGTCAGCGAGCGGATCGCCGACCACGAACCGGGGTCGGTCGAGCACCACTTGTCGCTGCCCCGGGCGCAGAGCAGCCGGTCCTCGATCGCCGGCGCCGGGATGCCGAATTCGGTGTAGAAGTCGCGCTGGGTCGTGTCGGTCGAGGTCGCCGTCAGCGTCGGGTCGAAGCCGCCGCCCCCGTTGCCGGCGCCGAAGCGCTGCTGCATGCCGTCGTTCAGCGCATGCCACCAGATCCCCCAGACGCGGCTGATCCCGGTGTCGGCGGGCGCCTCCCAGCGCCAGCGCGCGAAACGGCCGCCGGAGATCGTTGGCCCGCCGCGCGTGTAGCTCTTCAGGCGCTCGGCGCCGAAGTCGCACACCCCCTCGTGCACGAACTTGGCGCCGCCGGTGTCGTCGCCCCAGCTGGCGTCGATGCCGACGTTCCAGCCGCACTGCGCGACCCGGTAGTTGCCCGCGGTCGCCTCGCGCGCCGCCAGCAGCAGCAGCGCCAGCGCCAGCGCGATCCCCATCGCGACGATCCGTGCGATCCCCCCGCGCGTCCCCGACATCGACCCTCCTTCGCTCGCTTTGCAGATGGGTGGCCAAGGGCGCGGCCGGGTCGATCTCTCCCCCCTGCGGACGGATGTCCAGGGTCACCGCCAAGCGCGGTCGAGGTTTTCTCCGGATAGCGGCGAAAAGCTCGACCGCGGGTCGGCGGGATCGGGCCTTTGCGAGAATGGCCGCATGCCACTACCGAGCCAGGAGCAGGTCACCGAGAAGCTGCGCGCCGTCATCGATCCCGAGCTGCGGCGCTCGATCGTCGAGCTGGGCATGGTCCGCTCGATCGAGATCAAGGAGGACGGCAAAGTCGAGGTCGTCGTCTCGCTGACCACGGCGGGCTGCCCGATCCGCTCGCACTTCGAACAGGCCGTCGCCCAGCAGGTCTCGCAGCTGGACGGCGTGACCGGGGTCGCGGTCGGCTTCGACGTCCTCTCCGACCAGGAGAAAGGCCAGCTGCAGCAGACGCTCGGCCGCGGCAAGCTGCCCGAGGGCGCGCTCGCCCAGGTGAAAAACGTGATCTGCGTCGCCTCCGGCAAGGGCGGCGTCGGCAAGTCGACGATGACCGCCAACCTGGCCGCGGCGCTGACCGCCGAAGGCCACCCCGCCGGCGCCCTCGACTGCGACGTCTACGGCTACTCGATCCCGCGCATGCTCGGCGTCAACCGCAAACCGGAAGTCAACGCCGAGCGCAAGATCCTCCCCCTCGACGGGGCGGACGGCGTCAAGGTGATGTCGATCGGCTTCTTCGTCGAGGAGAACTCGGCGGTCGTCTGGCGCGGCCCGATGCTGCACAAGGCGATCCAGCAGTTCCTCGAGGACGTCGCCTGGGGCGAGCTCGAGTACCTGCTGCTCGACCTCCCCCCCGGCACCGGCGACGTCTCGATGACCCTCTCCCAGCTGCTGCCGCAGGCGAAGTTCGTCGTCGTCACGACGCCGCAGCCGGCGGCGCAGACCGTCGCCAAACGGGCCGCCGACATGGCGAAGAAATTCGACCTCGAGCTGCTCGGCGCGATCGAGAACATGTCCGGTTTCACGACGCCCGACGGCGAGCGCTTCACGATCTTCGGCGAGGGCGGCGGACAGCTGCTCGCCGACGAGCTCGACATCCCGCTGCTCGGCAAGGTGCCGCTCTCGGAGCCGCTGCGCGAGCACGCCGACGACGGCTCGCCGCTGGTCACCGCCGAGCCCGACGCACCCGCCTCGCAGGCGATCCGCCAGGCCGCCCGCGGCATCGTCGCCGCGACCCCGCAGGAGCTGCCGGTCCTGCAGGCGACCCCCGCCCCGGCCGAGGCCCCCCCGGTCAGCGGCACGCCGCTGCCGATGGCCTAGCCGAAACTCTGCGCTGCAAGCAACCCGAGGGCGAGCCTGGCACGCGTGAGGATGTCACGGTCGAATAGCGCCTCAAGGCCGGAGTCGGAAAGGGCCAGCCTGACCTCGATGTCGCGCAGCCAATTCTTCTCGCTCTTTCTCAGCTCGCCCTCCGTAGCGATCGCGCGTGGATCGCGAACCAGGCTCAAGAGCAATACGAGATCCTGGCGGTCGGAATCGAACTTGTCCTTGCGCTCAGCGGCAAGGGCTCTCGCCTTGATCAGGATCGCTCCGAGCAGACTCGGCCGCCGAACCGCAATCGCTTCTTGGCCGTCGAGAGACACCATCACGACCTCGGCGCGCCTCAGCGCCTGAGTTCCGCCGGGCGTCTGAAAAGTCGTGTATCTGCCGATCGTCTTCGGGTCCGTCTTCACCCCATCAGGACCGAGTATCTCGACGATCTCCCCGTCGAGCTCGAACTTGTAGCCGAGGCGTTCGCTCGAGCTCGGCGGCATCACCATGTCGGCGCCCCGCCGCTCGATCGTCTCCGCGATCCACTGAGTCATCGACGGGCGGCGACGTGAATCGCCGAGGAAATCGACATCGTCGGTCAGACGGGAATCGCGATCGCTCTCGGCGGCATGCAACTGGACCATCAGGCCACCAATAAGCACCCACTCCGCACTCTCGCCGAACTCCTCCGCGAGGCTGAGGGTCATCTCCCATAACCGCCTCGCCCCCTCACTCGAGGTTTCGATCTCGACGGTAGGGGGACGGGTCGAGGCCATCAGCTCACGAGAGAAGCATCAACAGCGAACGCCATCTACAGCCCGACCGCGGTCGATCGCGCGCAGGGCCTCGCGACCCGAACGCTTGGAGCGAGGATCGAGCTCGCCGGCCAGATCGAGCGCCACCGCCGCGGCCGGTGCGGCATCTCGACCTCCAACGTGAGCCCAAACGTCTTCTGGCGCCAGGCGCAATCTCACATTCCCCTCTACACCCGCCGGCTCCAACCCGTGTCGGGCAACGAAGCTCTCGAGCTCAGCGGCATTCAGATAGCCGTCTGCTTCACGCCCGCCGATCAGGCCAAAGCCGTACTCGGCGGCGGCGCTGATCCCGGTTCGCATGAGATCCCGGTCTTCGAGCAGGTATCTGACCTCTCCGGGATGCGCGCGAAACGGAAGGCTCTCCCCGCGACGAGCAAGGCGGGGCTCGAGCTCGATAAGTCCGTCTTGCCTCAGAACTCGCTTCAAGCGCGACCTGACGCTTGGATCGAGGTCGCCGGCATCCTCCCCGGAGGCCAGCAGCAACAACGCCCAGGCGTTTCGCGGCGAGAAGGGCCGGCCGCGGTGGGAGCCGTCTCGCCTCCTGCGCTCCACCGACACGCGCTCAACGAGCCAGCGGCCGCCGACCTTGATGCCTGAGAGCTGTCCGTTGGTGACCAAAGCCCTGACCCGAGCAGGGCTCAAATTCAACTCTTGCGCAGCTTCGGATATGGAAACCGGATGATCCAGCATAGACATATATATTGCGATTTTGACATATATGCGTCAAATATTCCTCTAGCGCAAGTATTACGTCAATTCCGGCAAGCGACGGCTCGGCCGGAGCCCTGCGACCCAGGCGATCGGGCATCGCCGAACCGGGGAAGTCCGGTCCGTTGAGCCCGGCAAACCCCCGCGGTGGCGCCGCCCTCAGGCGGCCTTGCTCTTGCATCAATTGTTTGGGCCGATCCGGCTCGGGTCGAATCAATAAGTCGAGCCTCAGTCGAGTAGTCGTTCCGGCTTCACCTCGACCGCTTTCGCGAGCCGTTCGACAGTCGAAACCTGGGGATCGCGTTTACCTCCCTCGATCCGGCTGACCTCGGTCACGTGAACGCCGCAGCGATGTGAAACCTGTTCCTGGGTCAACCCGAGTCGTATGCGTGCCGCCCCTCAGATTGCTGCCAAGAGTGCCCATCCACAGAGATCATCTGAGCTCATAGTCTGAAGCTCTATAGGGAACTTCACAAGTTCTTAGCTAGCCTTCCAGACTGATGGGCCCATACAGAAGCCGACAAAGGGGGACCGATCCAGCACTCACGCAAGCGGGCCAGGATCGGCCCCTCACGGGCACCCCGCTAGGAGTGCTTCATGATCAGCACGCTCTGAAAGACGTGCGCGATTCGCGCGATCTTCACGCTGCTCACCTCCCTTCATGGTCGCCCTTGACTTCACGCGCCAAGGGAACGGACCACGGTAGAGAAGCGTTGAGCGACAGGGAAATATCTGCGCGGCAGGAGATTTCCTGTTGTCTCGCGCTTTATGCTCGGTAGCTGCTGACTATCAAAAGTCTACGAGAGCAGAAAACAGAGGAACGATGGTAGCCAAGGCATTCGCGGCGCTCCGGCGCCTGGGAACCGCTGACCGGGGAATCCCGGAGTCGGTCAGCTTTGCCTTGGCCCATCGCGTCCGAATCGAAATTCTCGCCGCGCTGCACGAAG
>Ga0210111_1000035_pt1 | contig 29391 bp, 37 predicted proteins | sample China_Galinas_PW_6_FD_185520 | JGI IMG/M metagenome (GOLD analysis project Ga0210111, IMG submission 185520) | Wetland microbial communities from San Francisco Bay, California, USA, that impact long-term carbon sequestration - China_Galinas_PWC_D2... | ecosystem: Environmental > Aquatic > Marine... | reverse complement strand
GACGAGCGGCCCCCTCTCGCCTTCAAACAGAGTGACGACCGCCTCGTGCTCGGGGTCGTCGGCATCGGCCTGCGCGAAGAGCGTGCCGGCGTCGACGATCAGGGTCATCGACGGTGTTCGCCCCGAGCCTTGGCATAGAGCTCATCGGCGCCCCAGCGCCGGTTCACGTTGCCCCCGCTTCGTCCCTTCCCCATGCTGCGGAAGGTCCGCGAAGGCGCCTCGGAGAGCACCCGATCCACACCCTCTCGGATCAGCTCGGCCTGACTGCGACCACTCGCGGTCGCCAAGCGGCCCAGGCGCTCGGCCTGGGAGTCGTCTAAGTAGACGGTGGTCTTATGCATTCGACGTATGGTACCAGCTAGCTGGCGTCCACCCTTAGCCACGTGGGCCATCGGCGTCGTCGGGAATCTCCGAAATCGGCCGAGGGTCGTGATCGATGCGCTCGAAGTTGCCGGCGACGGCGAAATTGCGATCCCGCTTGCGCCGAGGTCGGTAGCGGGAGATGACGGCGCGCACGTCGGCAGCCTCCAGGTCCGGGTAGGCGGTGGATCGATCGCCAACGGTGGGATCCAGGCGAAACGTTTTCATCTCCCTGCACGATAGGAGATGGGCGTGGAGAAAGATTCTTACGATTTCTTACGCCGTACTCGTAAGATGCCGCGTCGCCCTGATCCACGAGGACCAGGGCGACGAAGGCCAAAGGGACGAAGACCGGGAGGAGGTGCCTCAGCTGCAAGCCGCGTGAAAGAGCCGGCAAGGAGCTACACCACAACTTCCGACTTGACTGGACGCAGCCCCAACAGCACGGCTACCCGAGTCTACGATCGTGTGTGCACCGGGGGCGAGCGCTATTGGTCGCTCTCGGACTTTCGCGATCTGCCGGCAACCGCAGTCGCCCATGCGCTTTCTCGGCTGGCGAGCCAGGGTGAGTTGCAGCGCCTGCGCAAGGGCCTCTATTACCGCCCCAAGCAGACCGTGATCGGCCCTTCCGTGCCAAGTGCCAGCGCAGCGGTTGGTCACACGCTGAATGCGCCGCTTCATCCGACCAGGTTGAGCGCCAGCAACGCGCTGGGATTTTCGACGCAGAATCCGGCCCGTCCTGAGTTCGCGACGCCCGCCGCCACCGCGCCCGGCGCGCTTCGAAACGCCACCGTGCACACGCGTCGCCCGGCTTCCCGTTTCGAGCTCGATGCCCCCGACGGCGCCTTGCTCGAGCTGCTGCGTGACCGCGCCCGCTACAGCGATCTATCTCCGCAAGAGACCATGCGGCGCCTCGTTTCAATGCTCTCCGACCGCGCACGCTTCAGGCGGCTTGCCAAAGCGGCCCACTCAGAGCCCCCGCGGGTCCGCGCCATGCTCGGCGCACTTGGGGAACAGGCCGGTACTCCCGCCGCCGCGCTCAAGGACCTGCGACAGAGCCTCAATCCAATCAGCAGGTTCGACTTCGGCGTGTTGGCCGCACTGCCCAATGCACGCGAATGGCAGGCTCGATGAGGCTTGCGGAGCACCCCGACTTCGCCGCCTTCCTGGCTGCCGCGGCAACGGAGTCCGAGTTGCCCGAGGCCTTCGTCGAGAAGGACTACTGGATCACGGAGATCCTGCGCACGATCGTCACGACGCTCGGCGAGCGAGCCATCTTCAAGGGCGGCACCAGTCTCTCGAAGGGCTGGGACCTGCTCGACCGATTCTCCGAGGACATAGACCTCTTCGTCGACCCCACGGCCGAGCCGCGGCTGGCCAACTTCTTCCGGCCCCATCCAAGCTTCGCCAAGGTACTCGGGCGTTTCACGGAGATTTGCAGCCTGCTCTAACCAGGCGATATCCGATCGGGCGCTTATAACCCGCCTCTTGACCGCACCACCATTCGCCAGCCTCGAAGACGTAAAGGTCGTCAGTGATGTCGTCTCCAACGCGGTCACCGCACTCGCGATCGTCATCGGCGCCAGCTGGGCCTATTGGCGTTTTCTCCGCGAACGTACGCGCTGGCCCCGTGCCACCCTCTCCCTGCAGTTCACCGAGAGTCACCTTGACAGTTCGGTAACTCTGCTCGCCGTCAAATTGATTGTTGCCAACGAGGGACGGGGTCTGATGCGTCTCACTGACCTCCGCTTCGATCTCTGCCGTGTCCGTCCTCTCGACTCCGAAATGCGCACGAGGATCGCTAGTGGCTGCGCCCACAATGACAGCGGCACCGACGTCGACTGGCCTCGGATTGAACAGCGGTTCAGAAAATGGAAAAGGCGAGAACGCCCGGAGCTCGAGCCCGGAGAGAGCGACGAGTACTGCTGCGATTTCTTCCTGGATCCCGCCGAGGAAACCGTCTTCCTCTATGCGTATCTTCGTAACAAGAAGAAGGGCAAGCTCCGCCGCCGTGAACTCGGCTGGCCGGTGACTGCCATCCATGACCTTGAGCCTCACCAAAGCGAGGCCGCGTAATCTCGAATCTCCTCGGAGGTAGAAATTGACCCCAAAGAAATCAGGTAAGTCCCCAGGCTCTTCACGTCGAGGCACTGGCGGGCTTGGCAAGTCCGGTAGTCGCCCACCCCGTACCAGTGCCCCCGAAATTCGCCAGCAGGCGCCTCGGCCCAACCCAGGAAGCGGCGGGGGCAAAGGCGGCGGCAAGGGTTCCAAGGGAGGGTAGGCACTCCCGTGCCGCCGCGGGCCCGATATCCAGCGAGCCTGGCAATCGCCGCGCATCCGGGCCATTCCAGGCACTGATTCACAGTAGTGCCTGGAATGTCGGCGATATCCGGGGGTGGTTTGATCTTGTTTCGGCGATCTGCACCGAGCCCAACCCACCCACGCGCAGGGCATTCTCGAAAAAGCGGCTGATGGGATTCGAACCCACGACCTTCTGCATGGCAAGCAGACGCTCTAGCCAGCTGAGCTACAGCCGCGCGGAGGCGGATTCTACATTCAGCCGCCGAGGAGGGCGCAGGGCAGGGGGACCGTGCCCCGGGCGGGGCCTCCGGCCGGGGCGGCGGGGAGCCACTTGTAGTGGACCTTGGTGAAGTGGCGCTTGTTGTTCTGGGGGCAAAGGCGCGGCCTCGAGAGGATCAGTTTCATCGCCGCCTTGGCGACCTTTCCGGCGGCGCAGTTGGGCTTGCAGACCTTTTGCACGCCGAGACCGGCGCCGTGGGCCTTCTTCGTCCCCCACTGCGTCCACTGGAGCCGCGTGTCCAGCAGCCCGGCGTCGCCGCAGGCGAGGACGATGCGGTGCGGCTTGTAGGCCGCGTTATCGCAGTTGCTGGCGACGTAGGTCCGAACAGCGGGCTTCGCCGACGCGAGGGCTACCGCGAAGGCCCCCAGCACGGTCACGAGGAGACCCAGGAGGAGGATCTTGCCGGTCGGTCGATTCACAGCGACGGCATCCTAGCCGACCAGTTAACACTCCGGCAAGAACTTGCGGCCTATCTTTTGGCCACGATGTCGCGCGATTCGCTTGCACCGCCCGTCCGCTGGCTGAGCGGCGCGATCTTCGTCGTCTTCGGGATCGGCAAGTTCAGCGACCACTCGCACGAGGTCGCGTCCTTCGAGAGCTACGGCCTTCCGGCACCCGACACCTTCGTCTACCTGATCGGCCTGCTCGAGGTCGGCGCCGGTCTGCTGCTGCTCGCCGGCGTGCTCACGCGGCTGGCGGCGCTGGCGCTCGCCGCCGACATGGTTGGCGCGATCGTGGTCTCGGGAATCGGCGAGGGTGAGGTCGTGCCCAGCCTCACCCTCGCCCCCGCGCTGCTGATCGCGATGCTCTACCTCGTCGCGGTCGGACCCGGTGGAGCTACCTGGTCCGCACGACGCCGGAGACGCACTTCGCGGCGCGCCGGACCGTGAGCCGGTCGACGAAGACGGTCGAGTCGAACTGCCGGTCGCCCTGGTCGAACAGAGACAGGTAGAGCAGGTGCACGCCCGGGCTCACCCGGGTCGAGGCACGCAGCTTGCCGGTCGCCGCGTCGTAGGTCGTTCCCTTCGCGGCGCCGCGGGTGACCCTCGCGTTGCGCGTCGAGTTGACGCTGATCAGGTTGCCGTCGCGGGTCGTCGCGAAGTCGTTCGGCGCTTCGATCACCGGGGTCCGGTTGTCGGACGCCGTCCAGGAGGGCGAGCGGTCGAGTTCGGCGATGAACGCGTCGTTGTATTCGGTGCCGACCCACTCAGGGAACTCCTCCGAGAGGAACTTGAAGCGGAAGGAGAGGCAGTTGGCGCCGCGCGGGACGCGCAGGCGGATGCGCCAGATCGTCACGTCGCGGGCGCCGCGCACGCGAGCGCCGCCGTCGGCGCAGCCGGTCGCGCCGTCGATGTTCTTGGTCGCGACGTATCCCGCGCAACCCGTGGAGAGGATCGCGAAGGCCCCGCCGCGGCGCGGGAAGCCGCTGATCCGCTTGGTCGAGACGGAAACCGGGTTGCCGCCGGGCGGAACCGTGACGAACTTCGCCCGCACGAAGCGCTTGCCGTTGCCTTCGAAGATCGCTCGCGCGAGGCGCGTGGCACCGCCGTCGGACCGCGCGACCTTGCGGATCCGTTCGGGTTGCTTCGCGTTGTTCGCGCCGGAGGCGACGGTGGCCAGAGCCATTGCCGAAGCGAGCAGGACAGAGACAGATATGAGTGCTTTGCGCTGGTAGCTCATGCTTTTCCGCTACCCAGCGCGAGCGGGCGAAAACGGGTCAATTACCCCCAGTGGTCGCTCAGGCGCCGTCGAGCGCGGCGTTGACGAGGCGATCCGCCTCGGCGTTCTGCGCCCGGCGCACGTGGCGGATCGACCAGCTCTCGAACGGCCGCAGGGCGCGCTTGACCTCGGCGTGCAGCTCGCGCAGCGTCGCGTCCTTGACCTTGTACTCGCCCTTGACCTGACGCACGATCAGCTCCGAGTCGCCGATCAGCTCGAGCTGGCTCGCGCCGAGCTCGGCCGCCCGCTCGATGCCCAGCAGCAGGGCCCGGTACTCGGCGACGTTGTTGGTCGCCGCGCCGATCCGCTCGCCGCGCTCCTCCAGCACCTCGCCGCCGCCGTCCTGCACGACCGCGCCGATCGCCGCCGGGCCGGGGTTGCCGCGGGCGCCCCCGTCGACGTTGACGACCAGCTTCACGCGGGCACCCCGAGCGCCAGCCGGCCGCCCTCCTCGGCGTGGGCGTTCCACTCGCGGGCGGGACCGTCGAGCTGCTCGATCTCGTCGCCGCGGCCGAGCTGGAACACGGCGCGCAGCTCGTCGCCGAGGTCGACGCCCCACTGGTACCAGCAGAGGTCCCAGGCGACGGTGACCCGAACCTCGCTGGGCGAGCCCGAGGCGGCTCCGACGGAGACTCGCGGGCTGCCGAGGGTGCGGGTGAGGCCGGCGACCGTGCGCGCCGCCTCGCTGGCGTTGAAGCGCTCGACCGCGCGGTCGAGCCGGCTGCGCGGCGACTCGCCCGGCTCGGGCTCGGGGCGGCGGCCGACGTTGGCGCCCGGCGCCGCCGGATCGACCCAGCCGAGCCGCTCGGCGCGCCCGCGACAGAGGTCGCAGACGCGCTGCAACCCCTCGCGAGGGCTCATGAAGCTGCGAGTGCGCTCTCCGGCCAGGATCGTGCGACCGCAGACCGCGCAGGTCTCGTCGGGACTCACCTGCTCAAGTTAGCAGCGGCCGCAGCGCCTGCCGGGATCGCGATCGGCACCGCTCACGGCTCCTCCTGCAAAGAGGACTTGAGCCGCATCACGGCCTTCGTGTGCAGCTGCGAGACGCGCGACTCGGTGACGCCGAGGACCTCGCCGATCTCGCGCAGGGTGAGGTTCTCGTAGTAGTAGAGCGCGACCACGAGCTGCTCGCGCTCGGGCAGCGAGCCGATCGACTCGGTGAGGCGGTCCTTGATCTCGCTGCTGGCCAGCGATTCCTGCGGGTCTTCGGCGCGCGGGTCGGAGATCGTGTCGAGCAGGGAGACCGAGTCGCCGGAGGAGTCGGAGATGCTCCAGAGCTCGTCGAGCGCGTAGATCGAGGAGTTGGCGATCTCCAGCAGCGCGGTCTGCAGCTCCTCTTCGCTGAGCCCGACCTTGGCCGCCAGCTCCTCCTCGGTGGGCGCCCGCTGCAGCTCGTGCTCGAGCTTTGACTGGGCGGCCTCGATCTCCCGCGCCCGGGCGCGCACCGAGCGCGGCACCCAGTCGAGCGAGCGCAGCTCGTCGATGATCGCGCCGCGGATCCGCGTCATCGCGAAGGTCTCGAATTTGATCCCGCGCTCGGGCTCGAAGCGTTCGATCGCCCCGATCAGCCCCATCAGCCCGTAGGAGATCAGGTCGGCGTCCTCGACGTGGGACGGGAGGCCGGCGCCGAGCCGGCCGGCGACGAATTTGACCAGCGGCGAGTAGGCGACGACGAGGCGCTCGCGCGCGGCCTTGTCGCCGTCGTCCTTGTAACGGCGCCACAAGTCCCGTAGCTCGACCTCTTTTACGCCTGCTTCCATCGAACTCGCTCGATTCTACGGCCGGCGGGGCATCGTTTGGGCGTCACGCGCGCGGGTGGGTCGCGGCGTAGGCGTCGCGCAGGCGGGCTGCATCGACACGAGTGTAGACCTGAGTCGTCGAGATCGAGGCGTGACCGAGCAGATCCTGGATCGTGCGCAGGTCCGCGCCGCCCTCCAGCAGGTGGGTGGCGAAGCTGTGGCGCAGCGAGTGCGGCGAGACCCCGGCGGCCAGCGCCGCCTCCCGCACCCAGAGGCCGAGGCGCCTGGTGACGTCGGAGCCGGAGAGGCGGCGACCGTTCTTGGAGAGGAAGAGCGCCCGCTCGCGCGGGTCGGTCGCGAGCACGTGGCGGCCGCGCTCCAGGTAGCGGCGCAGCGCCCGCTGCGCCGGCTCGCCGACCGGCAGCAGCCGCTCCTTGGAGCCCTTGCCGAGCACCCGCAGCTGCTCGGTCTCGAAGTCGAAGGAGCCCTGGTCGAGGTTGACGATCTCCTCGCAGCGCAGGCCGCAGGAGTAGGCGAGCTCGAGCATCGCCCGGTCGCGCAGCTCCAGCGGCGTGCGGGTCGGGATGCGCTCGAGCAGCGCCCGCACCTGCTCGCTGCTCAAAACGCGTGGCAGCTTCTCCTCGCGCTTCGGGCTGGAGACGAGGTCGGCGGGATTCTGGCCGATGCGCTCGGTGCGCACGAGGAAGTCGAAGAGGCCGCGGACCGCGGCCAGCTTGCGCGCCGTCGTCGCCGCCGCGGCGCCCTCCGCCGAGAGCCCGGCCGCGTAGCGCCGCACATCGCGGTGACGGACCTTGCCCGGCTCCAGCCCCCGCGCCCCGGCCCACTCGACGAACTGCCCCAGGTCCACCCCGTACGCCTTGCGGGTGCGCTCGGCCATGCTGCGCGCCCGCAGGTCGCGATCGTATCCGGCCAGAGCCTCGTCCCAGTCCATCCCGAAGGGAATTCGCCGCCGATTGCGCTTGGCCTCCCGCCTCGCGGTCGAGCTTTTCACCGCTATGCGAGGCAAACCTCTACCGCGGTCGTGGGCGGGGTCAGCCGATGAAGATCGGGGTGCCGACTTCGACGCGGTCGTACAGTTCTTCCACGTCGGGAATCGCCATCCGCACGCAGCCGTGCGAGGCGGCGGTGCCGAGCGAGGAGGTCTCTTCGGTGCCGTGGATGCCGGCGCCTTCGAAGATCCCCATCCAGCGCGCCTTGATCGGGTTCGAGGGGCCGGGCGGGATGTCCTGGCCCGCCAGCGAGCCGGCCCAGTCGGATTCCGGCACGTGCCAGGTCGGGTTTTCTTCCTTTTCGGCGATGTCGTAGAGCCCTTCCGGCGTTTCGAGGCCTTCCTGGCCGACGGCGACGGTGTAGGTCTTCGCCAGCTTCAGGTGTTCCCAGAGGCGCAGGGTGAAATTGGCGCGGTCGAGGGTCAGGTAGGACGGGTACTCGGCCGCGACTTCCTTGCCGGTCACTTCCGGCTTGGTCGAGTGCACGCGAGCGACGATCGTGTGGTTGGCGGAGGCGTTGAGCACCGCCGCGCGCAGCCGGCGGGTGAGCAGGTTGTCGCGCAGCTTGCGCCCGTAGACGGCCGGCGTGACTTCGAGCGAGTCTCCGCTCGCGCTCACATCGGCGTTCTGCGGTTCGCGGTCGATCGCGTCGGCGACGCGGCGCACGAAGCGGTTGACCGCCGGCTGCGAGTAGGAGACGTCGGCGGAGACGCTCTTGTCGACTTTGCCGCCGCTCACATAGCGGACGATGCGCCCCGGCAGCCCGCCTTCGCGGCTCGCGTCGAGAGCGTCGCCGACGGCGCGATCGAGATCGGCGTGCAGGCGCAGGCTCTTGCCGTCGAGCGTCCAGCTCTCGCCGTCGTAGGAGACCCGCAGCGAGTGGCGCAGCGGCGCCAGCAGCTGGCGGCGCACGGCGCGCTTGGCTTCGGCTTCGTTCATGCCGCCGACGTCGACGCCGCCGATCGTCACGCCGTCGGCGATCTTGTCGTCCTGGGAGCTGTCGTAGGCGTAGGCGACCCCGACCAGCACGACGAGCAGGAGAACGCCCGCAATCAGCGCGATTTTGCTCTTACGCCCCATTTGGAAAAGTTTAGGCACACGCATCGGTCGCCTCACGGATATGTTTCGGTTTCGTGCGCTCGAAGGATGAGATCCGCAAGGAAGTTTGGAAGGCGATGGACAGGGAGGGCGTCTCGCGCTTTCCCGGCGCCGAGGGACGCATCCCCAACTTCGCGGGCGCTCGCCTGGCCGCCGAGAAGCTCACCGCCCACCGGCTCTGGAAGCGGGCGCGGGCGATCAAGGCCAATCCCGACTCGCCGCAGACCCACGCCCGCCGAATGGCGCTGGAGGAAGGCAAGACCCTGCTGATGGCGGTGCCGCGCCTGCGCGACCCGCACCCATTCCGCGTGCTCGACCCGAAACGGCTCTCCAAAGCGGCGATCAAGGAGGCGGCGACGATCAAGGGCGCGCTCAAGCACGGCCGGGTCGTCGCCCTCGACGACCTGCCCGAGATCGACTTCGTCCTCACCGGCTCGGTCGCCGTGAACCTCAGCGGCGCCCGGATCGGCAAGGGCGGCGGCTACAACGACATCGAGTACGGCATCCTGATCGACGCCGGCAAGATCGACGACCACACGACGATCGCGACCACGGTCCACCCGATCCAGATCCTGCGCCGCCACCTGCCGGTGATCTCCCACGACCTGCCGGTCGACCTGATCGCGACCCCGCGTGCGGTGATCGAGGTCGAGCGCCAGTACGAACGTCCGCGCGGCATCCTCTGGGACCACCTGCAACCCCCACAGATCCGCGAGATCCCGATCCTGGAACGGATGGGCTACGCGTAATCGGGGTTCTGATGCCGATTCCGGAGCGTCAGCTTCCGGAGTTGCCCGACGATGCGCCAGATGGTGCGCCACTGCGGCGAGCGAGCCGCGATCCGGCGCGTGGCGCGGCCTCCGCGTTTCGCGCCCGCTCGGCCTTGAGATAGCATCGAGCAATTCGGTCGCTTTGGCTTCCGAGCCGGGCATCACGTGCCCATAGCGGTCGAGCGTGATCGACACCGACGCATGGCCCATGTAGGTCTACAGCGCATTAGGGTTCACTTCTGCGGCGATCATCAACGACGCAAAGGTGTGGCGACACTCGTGAAGCGTGATCCGGTCCAACCCGGCCGCCGACCACCTAGCGTCAGCACGATCGTCCCGCGCGCGACTTGACTGCGATCTCCCCCTCCTTCTCGTCCCAACCCCCCCTCTCTGCCAACGTCACGTGAGACACGCGTGATTCGGGAAACTCGCGCATCTCGGATCGAGTCCGATCGAGCGGTACGTCGTCCTCGACAAGACCCTCCTGCAAGTGATCGATCAGCGGCTTGGTCTGATCGAGCGGAACATCGGGAGCTACGTCAACGGGTTCGGGGCGTTCCTTGGAATCGCTGATTTCGAGTTTCCGCCGCCGTTCTCGCGGCCCTCGTAGTCGATCAGCGCCGACGTCTTGTCGAGCGGCACCTCGGGGGGTGGCGGCGCGGGGGCTTTGGGCTCATTCGACATTCAGATCAACTCCAAGATAAGAATAACAATCGCCACCAGCGAAAAACCAAGGCCAGCAAGGAAGGCGCGAAGCGACCACTCAATGGCTTTGGCGGCCGAATTCCCGGCGTCCTGGGCGCTTGCCGTTGCATCCTCCAAGCCATGCAGCGAGCGGACATGGACTCGCCAGAGGTCGGGCTCGCCGAGAAAGCGATCAGTTCCGTAGAGCCGCAACTCGTCCGACGAGATTGAGGCATAGGTCTTCGGTTTCAAGGTTCCCCAGATCGCAACTGCGACCGCCGCCGCAAGGCATAGGGCGGCGGCGATGAAGCCGACGCCGACAACCGTGCGCTGGGCCCCGTCGAGGGCATCAAGAAGGCGCGTGACGTTGCCGCCGATGAGGGCGAGCACGGTAGCTCCGAAACCTGCGATCTGCCCGCCTCTGGTCCGCAGCGACTCGGCCCGACGCTGCTGGTCCTCAAGGACCCGCTGAGCCTCCTCGACGTACCAGGCGATGGCCTCCGGATTCCGATTGCCTTGCGGCTGCGACGCTGCATCGGTCATGATCGCGTCCACCCTGGCAGGTCACTCGGACAACACATGGAGCGAGGACGAGACCCCGCCGTTGGCCGTTCTGTCCAACCGAATGCAGCTTTGCATGCTGGTGATCCGCGAGATCCCGATCCTGGAAAGGATGGGCTACGCGTGACGGGGACGGCCACCTCCTAGCCGCCCCCTGTCCCTGCGGTCCGGGTCGTCCCTACGGACGATTGCCGCAGACGCCCGAGTTATTGAGTCCGGTCTGATGGCCGTCGGCGCCGCCGGCGAGGCTGGAGCCTTTGCCGAAGTAGCCGAACGCGCCGGAGCCCGCGCCCGTCCCACACTGCGCGTCGGGGTTCGGCTTGGCGGCGATCTCGTTGTAGCGGTCGATGCCCGGTTCGGAGTTGCCGGGGTAGGGCACCGGGGGCGCCGCCGATGCGGCAACCGGCAGCGCGAGCGCGATCAGTGAGGCCGCGCCGATGACGAGCTTTCGCATTTGGTTCTCCCTATTCGTACGGGGCTCCACAGACAACCGGCCCGGCGCACCACCCCTGCCTCGCCGAGCCGGGGCGAGTCATATGGGTTTTGCCGCCCCGGCGCAACTGAGATTTCCCAAAAACAACTAGCGAAATGCACGAGGACTCAGCCGATCCCTGGCCGGTAGGATGCCGCCATGCCTGAGGCTGTGATGAGTGGGTCGGTGAACTTTCCGGCCAGCGACTACGGCGATCTCGATCCAGAGTGGCTGAAGATCGACTGGCGCGAGCACCTGCACCGGGTGCAGTTGCCGGGCGCCGAGGTCAACTACGCCGAGATCGGCGAGGGCGAGCCGATCCTCTTCGTCCATGGCCTCGGCGGCTGCTGGCGCAACTGGCTCGAGAACCTCCCCCACTTCGGGCGCAGCCACCGCGCGATCGCCCTCGACCTGCCCGGCTTCGGCGACAGCCCGATGCCCTCGTGGCCGATCGAGATGCCCGCCTACGGCCGCCTGATCCACGACTTCTGCGAGAAGCTCGGCATCGAGCGCGTCGCGGCGCTGGTCGGCAACTCGATGGGCGGCTTCGTCTCCACGGAGGCCGCGATCGAGCAGCCCGACCGCTTCGACAGGCTCGTGCTCGTCTCCGCCGCCGGGATCAGCTTCGCCGAGGCCGAAGGGCGGAAAAAAGAGGCGGCGGTCAGCCTGTTCGAAGCCGGCGTGGCGTTCATGGGCGGGCCGCGGCGCCTCTGGGTGAACCGCTCGAAGGGCCGTCAGTTCGCCTTCGGCCGCATCTTCTACAACCCGAACCGCGTGCGGCCGGAGCTGCTGCTGGAGCAGATGGAGCCCGGCGTCAGGGCGCCCGGCTTCGCCGACGCGATCCGCGCGATCGGCGGCTACGACACCCGCCACCGCCTGACCGAGATCGAGATCCCGACGCTGGTCGTCTGGGGCCTCAACGACCACGTCGTCCCGGTCGAGGCGGCGATCGGCTACCACCGCCTGATCCCCGACTCTCGCCTGGAGCTGTTCGAGCGCACCGGCCACGTGCCGCAGATGGAGCGGCCGGCCCGCTTCAACCAGCTGCTGGACGAGTTCGTGGCCGCGTAACGGGTCAGCCGGTTACGGCGCCGATCGAGGCGGAGCTGACGGTGGCCGCGTACTTGGCCATCACGCCGCGCTCGAACAGCGGCGGCGGGGGCTCGTAGGCGGCGACCCGCTCGGCGATCTCCTCGTCGGAGAGCGCCACGTCGAGGCGCCGTGCGTCGATGTCGAGGGTGATCTCGTCGCCCTCGCGGATCGCGGCGATCGGGCCGCCCTTGACCGCCTCGGGCGCGACGTGGCCGACCATCAGCCCGCGGGTGGCGCCGGAGAAGCGCCCGTCGGTGAGCAGCGCCACCTCCTCGCCGAGTCCCTCGCCGACGATCGCCGCCGTCACCTGCAGCATCTCCCGCATCCCCGGCCCGCCGGCGGGACCCTCGTTGCGGATCACGACGATGTCGCCCGGGTTCAGCGCCTGGTCCTTGACCGCGCGGAAGCATTCCTCTTCGGACTCGAACACGCGCGCCGGGCCGACCTGGCGCTTGCGCTCGGTGCCGGCGAGCTTGACCACGGCGCCGTCCGGGGCGAGGTTGCCGCGCAGGATCGCCAGGCCGCCTTCGCTCTTGACCGGGTCAGCGAGCGGTCGCACCACTTCCTGGCCGTCGGCCTCGGTCGCGGCCTCGGCCTCTTCGCCGATCGTCCGGCCGCTGACCGTGATCGCGTCGCCGTGCAGCTTGCCCGCTTCGGCGAGGCGCTGGAGAACCAGCGGCACGCCGCCGGCCCGGTAGAGGTCGGTGGCGACGAAGCGCCCGCCGGGCTTGAGATCGGCAAGCAGCGGCGTCTCGCGCGAGATCCGCTCGAAGTCGTCCATGGTCAGCTCGATCCCGGCCTCGTGGGCGAGCGCGATCAGGTGCAGGACGCCGTTGGTCGAGCCGCCGGTCGCGCAGACGCAGGCGATCGCGTTCTCCAGCGAGTCGCGCGTGATCACCCGGCTCGGCCGCAGGTCGTCGGCGAGCACGCGCATCACCAGCTCGCCGATCTTCTCGGCGACGCTGCCCTTCTCGTCGTCTTCGGCGGGCACCATCGCCGAGCCCCCGGGGCTGACCCCGAGCGCCTCGAACGCGCAGGCCATCGTGTTGGCCGTGAACTGACCGCCGCAGGCGCCGGCGCCGGGGCTGGCGACGCCCTCGAGCTCGTTCAGCTCCTCGTCGCTCATGTTGCCGGCGGCGTGCGCGCCGATCGCCTCGAAGATGTCGAGGATCGTCACGTCGCGGCCGTGCCAGTGCCCGGGGGCGATCGAGCCGCCGTAGAGCAGGACCGAGGGCACGTCGAGCCGCGCCATCGCCATCGCCCCGCCCGGGATCGTCTTGTCGCAGGCGCAGAGCACGACGATCGCGTCGAACTGGTAGCCGCGCGCCATCAGCTCGATCGAGTCGGCGATCACCTCGCGACTGACCAGCGAGGCCTTCATCCCCTGGGTGCCCATCGTGATCCCGTCGGAGACCGCCACCGTGTTGAACTCCATCGGCGTGCCGCCGGCGGCACGCACGCCCTCTTTGACGTGCTCGGCGAGGCCACGCAGGTGGAAGTTGCAGGGCATCGCCTCGGTCCAGGTGTTGGCGATGCCGATCGTCGGCCGGCTGAGCGCGTCGTCGTCGAACCCGATTCCCTTCATGTAGGCGCGCGCGTGGGCGCGGTCGGGGCCGTCGAAGACGGTGCTGGAGCGTGGCCGGGGAAGCTTGGTCGAGGTGGCGCCGTTGGTGCTCATCGCCCGAAATCTACCGGGGCGGACCCGAGGCGAGACCGAAGACGTCGACGGGGCCCGGCCCGGAGCCGATCTCGCGCAATCCGTTGGCGACGGCTTCGGACGCGACGGCGCGCGCCCGCCGTGCGGCCTCCAACGGCGTTGCCCCCCTGGCGAGAAAGGCCGCCAGCGCCGAGGAGTGCGTGCAGCCGGAGCCGTGCGCGGCGCCGTCGGGGTGCCGCTCCCCCTCGATCCGCTCGGCGTCCGAGCCGTCGAAGTAGAGATCGACCAGCTGCTCGCTGTGGCCGCCGGTGACGACGACTGCTTTCGGCCCCAGCGCCAGAACCTCCCGGGCCAGGTCCTCCTGGGAGTCGCGCTCGCCGGCGCCCGTCAGCGCCCGCGCCTCGGGGATGTTCGGGGTAACCACGGTCGCCAACGGCAGCAGCCGCTCGACCAGTGCCGTCCGCGCCGCCTCGTCGAGCAGGATCGCGCCGCTCTCGGCGACCATCACCGGGTCGATCACGACCGGCGCCTCGCCGACCAGGTCGAGCGCCCGCACCACCGCTTCGACCGTCTCGGCGGTGCCGAGCATGCCGATCTTGACCGCGTCGACGCCGATGTCTTCGGCGACCGCGCCGACCTGGGCGGCGATCGTCTCCGGGGACACCACTTCGACCGCCTCGACCCCGACCGTGCTCTGCGCCGTGATCGCCGTGATCGCGGTCATCCCGTGCACACCGCAGCGCGCGAACGCCTTCAGGTCGGCCTGGATGCCGGCGCCACCGCCGGAGTCGGAGCCGGCGATCGAGAGGGCGGTGGCGATTCGATTTCCGTTCATTGGGCCTCCAGCCTAGATGTCCGATGGTGGTTGCAGGGACGTGCGGGTGTAGACGCCGACCAGGGAGCAGGTGACGTAGCCGAGCGACTCGAGGTCGGCGAGCACGGCGGCCACGTCGGCGCCGGAGAGGGAGAGCTCGGCGGCAATCGCGTCGCAGGTCTCGGCTCCCCGCTCGATCGCCTCCAAGACCGTCGCCTGGGCAGGGTCGAGCGCCGGGCCGGCGCGGTCGATCGTCTGGGCGCCGGGGCCGAGCATCGCGTCGAGCACGTCCTGGGCGTCGCGCACCAGGCAGGCACCGCCGGCGAGCAGGTTGTTGGGGGCGACTGAAAGGCGCGAGCCGACCGGTCCGGGGACGGCGCCGATGTCGCGTCCCAGGTCCGCGGCCAGGTCGGCGGTGATCAGCGAGCCCGAGCGCTCGGCTGCCTCGACGACGACCGTCATCCCGGCGAGCGCCGCCATGATCCGGTTGCGGGCCGGGAAGGTCCAGCGCCAGGCGCCGCAGCCGGGCGGCAGCTCGGAGAGCACCAGGCCGCTCTCGCCGACGCGGCGCCAGAGCGAGCGATGCGCGGCCGGGTAGGCGACGTCGGCGCCGCAGCCGAGCACGGCGACCGTCAGCCCGCCTTCGAGCGCCCCGCGGTGCGCGCAGGCGTCGATGCCGAAGGCGAGGCCGCTGACGACGATCAGGCCGGCCCGGGCGAGGTCGCGGGCGAGCTCGCGCGCGACCTCGCGACCGTAGGTGCTGGCGCGGCGGGCGCCGACCACGGTGACCGCCTGCTCCGGCGTCAGCTGCAGCAGCAGCGCCGGGTCCCCCCTGCCGATCAGGATCCAGGGGGCGTCGGCCGCGTCCCCCAGCCCGGCGGGGAAGAGCGCGTCGTGCCGGCAGCAGGCCCAGCAGTTCGCCGCCTCCACCTGCTCGCGCAGCTCCGGCTCGGGCAGGGCCGCGACCTGGCTCAGCACCTGATCGGCGGCGCGCGGCGCGGCCGCCGCGGCGAGATCCTCGTTGCCGAGCCGCAGCAGCTCCGGCGAGCGCCGGCCGGGCGAGCCGGTGGCGATCTTCTCGATGTAGGGGGCGAGGTGGGCGAGCAGCCAGGAACGGCGCAGGCAATCGGGGCAGGCATCGGGCTTGACCTGGCTAATCACGGTCCCTCCTCCGCAGCTGCAGCGCCTGCGCGATCTGCTCGCGGTCGATCCGCTCGGCCCCAGCGAGATCGGCGATCGTCCGCGCCAGCCGCAGCACCCGGTCGTGGGCGCGTCCGCTGAGCCGGTGGCGCCTGTAGGTATCCGCCAGCAGAGCCGCCGCAGGCTCGTCCAGGGTGCACTCGCGCGCCTCGGCCGGGCTCATCTCGGCGTTGCAGCGGCCCGCGCCGAGGCGCGCTTCCTGCCGCTCGCGCGCCACGGCCACCCGCTCGCGCACCGCCGCCGACGGCTCTCCCGGCGGACCGCCGATCTCGGCGGCGCTCGGCTGGCGGATCGCGACGAGCAGATCGAGCCGGTCGGCGAGCGCGCCGCTGAGCCGGCCCTGGTAACGCCGCACCGCCAGCGGCGCGCAGGCGCACTCCGGATCCGCCTCCCCGCGCCCGCAGGGGCAGGGGTTGGAGGCGGCGACCAGCATGAATCGACACGGGAGGCGCCTGTTGCTCCCCGCGCGCGCGATCGAAACCCAGCCGGCCTCCAGCGGCGCGCGCAGGGCCTCCAGGGCCTCGCGGGGGAACTCGCAGAGCTCGTCCAGGAAGAGAACCCCGCGATGAGCCAGCGTCACCTCCCCGGGCCCGGGCGGATTGCCGCCGCCCACGAGCCCAGCCGGCGTGACCGTGTGGTGCGGCGCACGGAACGGCCTGCCGCCCGAGGGCCAGCCGTCCAACTTGCCGCAGGCGCTCATGATCCGAGCCACTTCGAGCGCCTCCTCTCGACTCAGCGGAGGCAGGATCGACGGCAACCTGCTCGCCGCCAGCGACTTCCCGGCCCCAGGGGGTCCGACCATCAACAGGCTGTGCCCGCCCGCCGCGGCAACCTCCAAGGCGTAGCGCAGGTGGGGCTGACCACGCAGATCCGCAAGGTCGAGCGCACCCGTTGCCGGGGCAAGCGGGAGCGGCAACGGCTCTGGGCGGTCGGGGTGCCACCTGCCCTCGGCGAGAGCCGGCATCTGCCCCAGGCTCTCGAGCGGCACGACCTCCAATCCCTCGACCAACGCCGCCTCGCGCCCGTTCGCCGCCGGAACGAGGACCGCCTCCGCCCCGCGCGCACGCGCCGCCTCGGCGATCGCCAGCACGCCCGGGATCGGTCGCACCGAGCCGTCCAATGCCAGCTCCCCCGCCATCGCGACGCGCGGCAGCCGCTCCCACTCGAGCTGCCCGGAGGCGACGAGCAGGGCGACGGCGATCGGCAGGTCGAGCCCCGGCCCCGCCTTGCGCAGGCTCGCCGGCGCCAGGTTGGCGATGATGCGCTGCAGGGGAAAGTCGAAGCCGCAGTTGGAGAGCGCCGCGCGCACGCGCTCGCGCGCCTCGCGCACCGCCGTGTCGGGCAGGCCGACGACGTTGAAGGCCGGCAGGCCGCGATGCACGTCGATCTCCACCCGCACGGGCCGGGCCGAGATCCCGTCGAGCGTGAATGTCCTTGCCGTGGCGAGCATCGCGGCCACGCTGGCGGACACCGACGCGCGTGTGGCGCGCACGATGTAAATCTTCCGCGCCGCCTCTGTGGAAAAAGGCATGCGTGGGCCCGCCGGCCTACCGTCGCCGGATGACCGAGACCCGTCAGCGCCTCGGCCGCGCGGCCGAGGACCTGGTCGCCGCCCGCCTCGCCGGCGCCGCCTGGGAGCTGCTCGAGCGCAACGCCCGCACCCGCTACGGCGAGCTCGACATCGTCGCCCTCGACGGCCGCACCCTGGTCTTCGTCGAGGTCAAGGCCGGCCGCGCCGGCTCGCCGCACGGCCCGGAGCGACCGGTGCTGGCGATCGGCCGGCGCAAGCAGCTCCGCATCCGCCGTCTCGCCACCGCCTGGATGGGCGAGCGCCGCGACCTGCCGCGCTACGACGCGATCCGCTTCGACGCGATCGGCGTCACCTACGACCGCGGCGGCCGGGTGACCGCCTACGAGCACATCGAGGCGGCGTTCTAGCTCGCCAGCTCGAGCTGGGCGTAAGCCACCGATTGGAACGAACGGCGGTGCAGCGGCGAGATGCCGATCCTCTCGATCGCCGCGCGGTGCTCGGGGGTCGAGTAGCCGACGTGCTCGTCGAAGCCCCAGCCGGGGTGGCGGTCGGCGACCCGGTGCATGTAGCGGTCGCGCGTGACCTTGGCGATCACCGAGGCGGCGGCGATCGCGGCGCTGGTCCCGTCGCCCTCGATCACCGCCCGGTGCGGCACCGCGCACTCGCGCAGGCTGAAGCCGTCGACGAGGCAGGTCGCCTCGCCGTTCGGCGCCAGCCGTTCGAGCGCGTTGGACAGAGCTTCGATGTTGGTCGCGTGCAGGCCGCGGTCGTCGATTCCGCGCACGCAGCGGATCACCACGCTGACCCTGCTCGCCGCCCGCATCACCGCCGGGTAGAGCTCCTCGCGCCGCTCGGGCTTCATCTGCTTGGAGTCGTGCAGCCCCCCCAGCGCGCGCCGGTCGGCGCGCGAGAGCGTCTCGTAGTCCATCAGCACCGCGGCGGCGACCAGCGGCCCGGCGAGACAGCCGCGACCGGCCTCGTCGGCGCCGGCGACGAAGCGCGAGCCGAGCGCCCGGTCGAAGGTGAAGAGGCGCTGCGAGCGCGCGAGCCGGCGCCTCTGCGCCTTCGAGCTCTTAGAGGGTCCCGATGCGGTCCGGCGGCCAGTAGGTGGCGAAGGCCTTGCCGATGATCCACTTGCGGGGGACGGGTCCCCAGAAACGGCTGTCGTCGCTCGCCCCACGGTTGTCGCCCATCATGAAGTAGTAGCCGGGTGGAATGACGATCCGTTTGGGCAAATTGCAGACGCTCGCGGCCCCACAGGGGTTGATGTAGGACTCTTCGGCCTTCTCCACGCCGTTGACCACCGGGTGCCCGTTGCGGACGCTGAGCGTGTCGCCGGGGCCGGCGACGATGCGCTTGATGAAGTTCTGGCTGGACTCCTCGGGGGTCGGCCGTGGGCACGCCTGCCGCGGCGAGTGCGGGACGCCGCACACGGTCCCCTGGTCCGCCCCCTTCGGCGGATGGAAGACGACGATGTCGCCGATCGAGGGATCTTCGAAGTGGTAGATGAAGCGGTTGACGAGGACGCGCTGGCCGATGTCGAGCGTCGGCTCCATCGAGCCCGAGGGGATCTGGTAGGGCTTGATCAGCCAGGCCTGGATCGCCAGCGCCAGTCCCAGCGCCAGCGCCACGATCACGACGAGCTCGACAAGCCCCCCGGCGCGGCTCTGCGGCTTGGGAACGAGCCGTCTCAGGCGGAATCCTTGGCGTCGGGCTCTGCTTCCGCCTCGGGCGCCGCGTCTCCGGTCTCCCCTGCCTCGGACTCCTCAGCCTCCGGCTGCTCCTCCGCGTCGGGCTGCTCGGCCTCCGCCTCCGGCGCCTCCTCGGTGGCCGGAGTCTCCTCCGCCACCTCGGCGTCTTCCTCGGCCTGCGAGACGCCCTCGGCGTCGACCGCCTGCGGCTCCTCGCTCTCGGACGAGACCGGGGTCGAGATCAGCTCCTCGTCGATGCCCCAGCGGCGCTCGGCGACCCGCGCCGCCTTGCCGATGCGGCCGCGCAGGTAGTAGAGCTTGGCCCGGCGCACGTCCCCGCGCGCCGCGATCTCCAGCTTCTCGATCTTCGGCGAGTGCAGCGGGAACGTCCGCTCGACTCCGACGCCGAAGGACTGCTTGCGGACGGTGAACGTCTCGCGCGCGCCGGAGCCCTGCCGCTTGATCACTATCCCCTCGAAGACCTGGGTGCGGCGGCGGCTGCCCTCGACCACCTGGAAGTGGACGCGCACGCGATCGCCGGCGGCGAAGGGCGGGATGCCCTGCCGCTGCTGGCGACGCTCGATGCTGTCGATCACGCTGCTCATTGGCGAGAAAAAACCGCCGGAGCCGGTTCGGGCTCCGCGCGGCTTGCGGAATCGTACCTACTCGGGATCTTTTTCGAACTGCTGTGCCCGCGCCCTGCTCTGCTCGACCCTCCACTCGCGCACCCGCTCGTGGTCTCCGGAGAGCAGCACACCGGGCACTCCCCAGCCGCGGTAGGACGGCGGGCGGGTGTAGTGGGGGTACTCCGGCATGCCCTCGAGCACGCGGCTGAACGACTCCTCGACCGCGCTCCGCTCGTGCCCCAGCGCGCCCGGAAGCTTGCGCATCAGCACGTCGGCGACGACCATCGCCGGCAGCTCGCCGCCGGCCAGGACGTAGCGCCCGATCGAGATCTCGTCGTCGGCGAGATGCGCGTGCACGCGCTCGTCGAACCCCTCGTAACGCCCGCAGAGCAGCGCCACGTGGTGCTCCTGCGTCAGCTCGTCGGCGAGCTCGTCGTCGAGCAGCCGCCCCGTCGGCGAGAGCAGCACGACCCGCGGGCTCTCGCCGCGCGCGTATGCGGCCTGCAGCGCGGCGTCGACCACGTCCACCCGCAGCACCATCCCGGCGCCGCCACCGTAGGGCGCGTCGTCGACCTGTCCCGCCCCCAGCGGCGTCGTCTCGCGGTAGTTGAACAGCTGAAGCTCATTCCCCTTGGCCAGCGCGTTCTGCACCGAGCGCTGGCCCTGGAACCAGTCGAAGGCCTCCGGGAAGAGGGTGAATACGTCGAGGCGCAAGCTAGTCGAGGATGTCGACGATCACGCGCCGGTCGAGGCGCACCGCGGCCGCCTTGGCGATCGCCCGGATCGCATTGGCCACCCGGCCGCCTTTGCCGATCACACGGCCCAGGTCGCCGTCGGCGACGCTGATCTCGTAGACGAGGTCGCCGTCCTCTTCGAGCTCCTCGACCTCGACCGCGTCGGGCTCCTCGACCAGTGCCTTGACGAGGAATTCGAGCAGTTCGGTCATCCTCAGCTGCCGGAGGCGGCGATGCCCTTGGTCCGCAGCAGGGTCGCCACGGTCTCAGAGGGCTGCGCTCCGTGCTCCAGCCAGTGCTTGGCGCGCTCCTCGTCGAACTCGATCGTCGAGGGCTCGGTCTGCGGGTTGTACTGGCCGATCGTCTCGATCGTCCGCCCGTCGCGCGGCGAGCGTTTGTCGGCGACGACGATCCGCCACACGGGGTTCTTCTTCGAACCCACCCGTCTCAGTCTGATTCTCACGGCCATAAGCAGCGCAGCAGGTTACAGGACTTGCGCTCAGCGGCGACGGTACTTGGGCCGCGGCGCGCCGCCGCCCGCCATCTGCGCGAGCTGCTGCGGGCTCGGCTGCTCGCCCGACATCATCATCTTCATCATCTTGCGCATCTGGTCGAACTGCTTGACCAGCTGGTTGACCTGCTGCACCCGGGTCCCCGAGCCGTTGGCGATCCGCTTGCGGCGCGAGCCCTTGATGATCGCCGGGTTGGCGCGCTCCAGCGGCGTCATCGAGAGGATGATCGCCTCGACCCGGTCGAGCTCGCCCTCGTCGACGTCGGCGTTCTTCAGCTGCTTCATCGCCCCCATGCCGGGCAGCATCCCGACCAGGCCGCTGAGCGGGCCCATCTTGCGCACCTGTTTCATCTGCGTGAGGAAGTCCTCGAGCGTGAAGCGGTCGCCTTCGAGCTTCTTCTGCAGGTCCTCGGCCTGGCGCTCGTCGACCTGCTGCTCGGCTTTCTCGATCAGGCTGAGCACGTCGCCCATGCCGAGGATGCGCGAGGCCATCCGGTCGGGATGGAAGCGCTCGAAGGCGTCGAGCTTCTCGCCGGTCGAGGCGAAGAGGATCGGCTTGCCGGTCACCGCTTTGACCGAGAGCGCGGCGCCGCCGCGGGCGTCGCCGTCGAGCTTGGTCATCACGACGCCGTCGAACTCGGCCGCCGCGGCGAACGATTCGGCGACGCCGACGGCGTCCTGGCCGGTCATCGCGTCGACCACGAGCAGGACGTCGTGCGGCCTCGTCCGCTTGCGGATCTTCGCCAGCTCGTCCATCAGGTCCTGGTCGATGTGCAGGCGGCCCGCCGTGTCGACGATCAGCACGTCGCGTTCGTCGGCGCGGGCGCGGTCGAGCGCCCAGGCGGCGATCTCCACGGGGTCGGCGTCCGTCCCCTGCTCATACACCTGCGCCCCGGCGCGCTCGCCGACGGTCTTGAGCTGGTCGACCGCCGCGGGCCGGTAGACGTCGCAGGCGGCGAGCGCGACGCTCTTGCCCTGCTCGCCGAGATGACGGGCGAGCTTCGCGCAGGCGGTCGTCTTGCCCGAGCCCTGCAGGCCGGCCATCAGGACCACGGTCGGCCCGTCGGAGGCGAAGGCGAGGTCGCGCCCGGAGCCGCCCATCAGGCCGGTCAGCTCCTCGTTGACGATCTTCACCACCTGCTGGCCCGGGTCGAGGCTCTCGAGCACGTCGGCGCCGAGGCAGCGCTCTTTCAGCGTCTTGGTGAAGGCTTTGACGACCTTGAAGTTGACGTCGGCCTCGAGCAGCGCGAGGCGGATCTCGCGCATCGCCGCGTCGACGTCGCCCTCGCTGAGCTTGCCGCGCGAGCGGACGTCGGAGAGGGTCGCCTGCAGGCGGTCTGAGAGCTGGTCGAACACGCCGAACCCAGGTTACGGAACCGCGGTCGAGGTTTGCCTCGCTATGCGGCGATAACCTCGACCGCGCTTACTCGGCGAGCAGGGCGCGGGCGAAGTCCTCGGGGTCGAAGGGGCGCAGGTCCTCGAGCTTCTCGCCGGTGCCGATCAGCTTCACCGGGATGCCGAGCTCGTTGGCGATCGCCAGCACGATCCCACCCTTTGCGGTGCCGTCGAGCTTGGTCAGCACGACCCCGTCGACCGCGACCGCCTCGGAGAAGATCTGCGCCTGGCGCAGGCCGTTCTGGCCGGTCGTCGCGTCGATCGAGATCAGCGTCTCGTGCGGGGCCTCGGGCATCTGCTTGCCGATCACCCGCCGCACCTTGGCCAGCTCGTCCATCAGGTTGCCCTGCGTGTGCAGGCGGCCGGCGGTGTCGACGATGACCACGTCGGCGCCGCGCGCGCGGGCGGCGGCGATCGCGTCGAAGGCGACGGCGCCGGGGTCGCCGCCCTCCTTGGAGCGGATCAGTTCGGCCCCCGCTCGCTCGGCCCACTCGGCGAGCTGCTCGGCGGCGGCGGCGCGGTAGGTGTCGGCGGCGGCGAGCACGACCGAGAGGCCGAACTCCCGCGAGAGATGCCAGGCGATCTTGCCGATCGTCGTCGTCTTGCCGGTGCCGTTGACGCCGACCATCAGCAGCACCGCCGGCTCGCCGCTGAGGTCGATCGGCCCGCGCCCGTTGGAGCCGACCTCGGCGAGGATCTCGATCAGGCGGTCGCGCACCGCCTCGCCGTCGGGCGAGACCGCGCCGCTCTCGACCTCGCGCTCGAGCCGTTCGACCACCTCGGCGGTGGTCGGCGCGCCCGCGTCGGCCATGATCAGCGCCTCCTCGAGCTGTTCCCAGGTCTCCTCGTCGATGCGGTCGAAGAGGCTGGCCGAGATCTCCTCGGTCAGCGCCTGGCGGCTTTTCGAGAGGCTCTCGCGCAGGCGGCGGAAGACGCCGCGGCGCCTCTCCTCGTCCTGCGGCTGCTCGGGCGGCGCCGTCTCGCGCGCGCCGAGATCGAAGATCTCCCGCCAGTCCGTGAGCATCTACGCAGCTTCTAGGGCCGGCGGCTGCCCGGGTGCCTCGTCGCCGTCGCGCTCGACTTCGCGCGGCAGGCGGCGCGAGACGACCTTGGTCACGCCGTCGCCGCCCATCGTCACCCCGTAGAGCACGTCGGCGGCGTCCATCGTCCGTTTCTGGTGGGTGACGATGACGAACTGGGCGCGGTCGGAGAAGCGCCGGATCAGCTGCAGGAAGCGGTCGATGTTGGCGTCGTCGAGCGCCGCCTCGACCTCGTCGAGGATGTAGAAGGGGCAGGGGCGGGCGAGGAAGACGGCGAAGACGAAGGCGAGCGCGACCAGCGACTTCTCGCCGCCGGAGAGCAGCGAGAGCTTGCGGGTCGACTTGCCGGCCGGGGTGACCTCGATCTCGACGCCGAGCACCTCGCGCTCCTCTTCCTCTGACTCCTCCCCCTCCTCGTCCTCCGCGGCGCCCTCGGCCGGCTCGGCCTGCTCGGCATCGCTCACCGGGCGCAGGCTGACCCGCCGCAGGCGACCGCGACCGCCGGGGAAGAGGTGCTCGACCATCTCCTCGAAGTTCTTCGCCGTCGCCTCGAAGGTCTCCTCGAAGGCGCGCTCGATCTCGCGGTCGATGTCGCGGATCAGCGCCTCCAGCTCGTGCATGCCGCGCTCGGTGTCCTCGCGCTGGGCCTGCAGCGTCTCGACGTGCTCGCGCGCCTCCTCGTACTCCTGCTCGGCAAGCGGGTTGACCGGGCCGATCTGGGCGCGGCGGCGCTCGAGGCGCTGCAGGCGGCGGTCGATCTCGGCGCGCTCGTCCTCGCCCAGCGCCTCGGTGACCGGCTCGACCTCCTCGCCCAGGCGCTCGGCGATCGCGGCCAGCTCCTTCGCCGCCTCGGCCTGGCGGTCGCCCAGGTGCGCCGCTTCCACCTGCGCCTCGGTGAGCTTGTCGGAGGCGGCCTTCATCTCCACCTGCAGCTCGGACTCCTGGCGCGAGCACTCGCGCATCTCCTCGGCGATCGCGTCGCCGTCGCCCTCGCCGCCGACCACCTTCGCTTCGATCCGCTCGACCCGGCTGCGGATCGCGGTCTCCGCGGCCGCGGTCGCCGCGGCGGCGGCGCGGACGTCGTCGAGCAGCGCCTCGCCGGCGGCGACCCGCGCCCGCAGCGCCTCGCGGTGGCGCTCGCCGAGCAGGCCCTCGGCGCGGCGCGCGTGCCGGGTGGCGCGCTCGGCGCCGGCCTGGACCTCGCCCAGCGCCGCCTCGCGCTCGCCCTCGCTCGCGTCGGTCGAGCGCGCCCGCGCCAGGCCGTCCACCGCCCCCTCGAGGCCGGCGTCGATCTCGGCCAGCTCCTGCTCGAGCCTGCCGGCGCGCTCGCCCGGAGCGGCCTCGCTCGAGCCGAGATCGAGCGTCAGCGGCCCGAATTCGGCCCGCAGTCCCTCCAGGGCGCCCTCCAGTTCCCGCTCGCGGTCGGCGAGCGCGACGGCGCGAACGGCGATCCGCTGCTGCTCGCCGCGCAGCTTCGTCAGCAGGCCCCAGGCCTGGGTGCGCTCGCGGTCGCGGGCGGCGAAGCGCTCCTCGGCCGCGCGGCGGCGCTCGCTCACCTCGTGCAGGCGCTTTTCCACCGCGTCGCGCTCGCCGCGCGCCTTCTCGGCGGCCTTCTGCGCGGCCAGCGCCCGGTCCTTGCCGAAGCGCAGCTCCTCGCCGACCAGCCTGCCGCGCAGCTCGAGCTCCTCGCGCTCGATCCGGGCGCCCAGCTCGGCCGCCTGCGCCTGGCGCTTCAGCGGCCGCAGCCGCGCCCGCGCCTCGCGCTCGAGGTCGAGCGCCCGGTCGAGGTTGTCGCGCGCGGAGCGCAGCTTCAGCTCGGCGCGCCGCCGCCGTTTGCGGTGCTTGCCGAGCCCAGCGGCCTCCTCGACCAGCAGGCGCCGCTCACGCGGCTTCGAGTGGACGATCGACTCCACCCGCCCCTGGCTGATCACCGAGTGCATCTCGCGCCCAAGGTTGGTGTCGGAGAGAACCTCGACCACGTCGACCAGCCGGCAGCGGGCTCCGTTGAGCCGGTAGACGCCGTCGCCCGAGCGGTCGAGGCTGCGCTGCACGGCGATCTCCGAGAGCTCGGTCGCCGCCCGCCCCTCCGAGTTGTCGATCACGACCTCGACCTCGGCCGCCCGGCGCTGCCCGACGCCCTTGCCGCCGGCGGAGATCACGTCCTGCATCGAGGCTCCGCGGATCGCCCCGGGGCTCTGCTCCCCAAGCGCCCAGAGCACGGCGTCGGTGATGTTCGACTTGCCCGACCCGTTGGGCCCGACGATCACGCTGACGCCGGGAGAGAACTCCAGCTTGGTGCGCGCGGGGAACGACTTGAACCCCTTCATCTCGATCGATCTCAGATACATCCTCGTCCTCGGTCCAGAAGGCTGCCGTGTGAGTCGGACGCGACCCCTTCCTATGCCCGCAGGCGCTTCAGCGCCTCCTCGGCGGCCATCTGCTCGGCCGCCTTCTTGCTGCGACCGACGCCGGTTCCCACCCCCTCGCCGTCCACGGTCGCTTCGACCTCGAACGTGCGCTGGTGAGCCGGCCCGGATTCGCCGATCACGACGTAGGTTACGCGCGCGCGACGGCGGGCAAGCAGCTCCTGCAGCGCCGACTTCGCATCGACCGGCGCTTCGAGCGCGAGCTCGATCCGCGCGGCGAAGGCAGCGGCCACCGCGGCGGCGACCCGCTCGAAGCCGAAGGCGAGGAAGCAGGCCCCGATCAGCGCCTCGGTCACCTCCGGCAGCGGGCGCGAGCCGGCCAGCAGGATCTCCGCCGGAATCGCTTCCTCGTCCTCGGGCTCGGCGGCTTGCAGCAGCGACGGCACGTCGAGCTCGCGCCCGACCTCCGCGCAGGAGGCGCCGCTCACCGCGTGGTTGTGGATCCTCGTCAGGCCGCCGGCGTCGACCTCGGGGAAGCGCTCGTAGATCGCCCCCGCCACCGCCAGGGCGAGCACGCTGTCGCCGAGGTACGCGAGCCGCTCGTAGGACTCGGGCGCCAGCTCGGTCCAGGAGGAGTGTGTGAGGGCGAGGCGCCGCAGGTCGTCGGGGAGCTCCCCGATCAGCCCGGCGAGCACCTCCGCGCTCACGGAGCGCGCTCCAGGACGAAGGCGACGGCGTCGCCGACGGTCTCGATCCGGGTCGCCTCCTCCTCGGAGACGGAGATGCCGTAGTTGTCCTCCAGCTCCATCACCAGCTCGTACAGATCGAGCGAGTCGGCGTCGAGGTCCTGCTTGAAGCGGGTGCCCTCGGCGATCTTCGCGGGATCGACCTCGAGCTCCTCGGCGAGGTGATCGCGCACGAGACCGAAGACCTCCTCGCGGTTCATTCCCGAATTGCTATCACGCGCCGGCCTCGGCGGCCAGCGCCCCGCGCCCCGCGCCGCCGCGCTCGAGCAGCGCCGCCGTGCGGCCGACGGCGTCGACCTCGACGCAGCGGGCCGCCAGCCGCACCGAGTTGGCGACGCCCTCGGCGCCGGCGCTGCCATGCCCGACGATCGCGATGCCGCGCAGGCCGAGCAGGATCGCGCCGCCTGTCGTGTCGGGGTGCAACTCGCTGCGCAGGCCGCCCAGCGCGGGCCGCATCAACAGCCCGCCGAGAGTCGCCAGCGGGTTGGAGCGGGCCGCGTCGCGAACCGCCCCGGTCACCGCCTTGGCGGTCCCCTCCATCAGCTTCAAGGCGACGTTGCCGGTGAAGCCGTCGGTGACGACCACGTCCGCCGCGCCGGCGGGCAGGTCGCCGCCCTCGACGTTGCCGACGAACTCGATTCCGGCGGCGTCGGCCAGCAGCGCGTGCGCGGCGCCCACCTCCTCCCTGCCCTTGCCGGCCTCCTCGCCGACCGAGAGCAGACCGACGCGCGGACGGGCGACGTCGAGCACCGCCTCGCTGAAGGCGGCGCCGAGAAAGGCGAACTGGACGAGGTGCTGGGCCCGGACCTCGACGTTGGCGCCGACGTCGAGGAAGAGGACCGAGCTGCCGGGCACCGGCAGCTGCACGGCCAGCGCCGGTCGCTGCACACCCTTGAGCCGCCGCAGGCCGAAGGTGGCCGCCGCCATCGTCGCGCCGGTCGAGCCGTGGCTGACCAGCGCCGCGGCGTCGCCCGCCGCCACGTCGGCGGCGGCGCGCACGACCGAGGCGCCCTTCTTGGCCCGCACGGCGGGCACCGCGTCCTCCTCGTTGCCGATCCACTCCGAGGTCGGGCTGACCTCGACGCCGTCGATCTCGGCGAGACCGCGCTCGGGCCCGAAGACGCGGATGCGGATCCCGTCCGCCGCGGCCATGCGCACGCCCTCGGCGAGCACGTCGAAGCCATGCTCGACCCCGAAGCCATCGAGGGCGACGGTCACGCCGCCGGGCACCCGCTACTCCGTGTCGGGCGCGGGCGCGGTCGGATCGGCGATCTTGTGCTCGATCACCTCGCGGCCGTTGTAGGTGCCGCAGGTCGGGCATACCCGGTGCGGCAGCCGCGGGCTGTGGCAGCGCGGGCACTCGTTGAGCCGCGCCTTGCCGGCCTTGTGCTGGGCGCGCCGCTTGTCGCGCCGCGTGCGGGAGGTTCTCTTCTTCGGGACCGCCATCGGGTGCAGCATGGTAGCGGGTGTCCCGATAACCGTTGCGTAGAAGGGGCAGGGGTGTCCCTCCTGCTTGCTGGGTTTTTCGCCTGTGGAGCCTGCGGCCGTCCGAGATCGTCCTTGGGGCGAAAAACGGACGCCGCTGCGCTAGAGGGACACCCCTACCCCTTCTTCAGTACGTAGCGTGGACTACGGCCAGGTCATCGGCCTGCCAGGTCACATGACCGTCGCACCAGCTCACCAGCTTGTCGAGTTCGTCGTCGTCGAAGACGTCGCCGATGACCAGGGAGCGTGAGTGCTCGCGCACGCGGCGGCAGAGGGACTGCTTCTGCTCGTCGGTCAGGTCGTTCACGGAGAGGACTGAGATGACGAGGTCCCAGGGGCCATCGGGGAGCGGGTCCTCCATGCGGGCGAGCTGCACGTCGTCGTAGGTCTGGCGGGCGCGGAAGACCATGTCGGGGCTGGAGTCGAGTCCGACCACCCAGGCGTCGGGGTAAGCCTCGATCAGGCGCCGGGTCGTCTCGCCGGTGCCCATCCCCAGCTCGAGCACGCGCTCGGGCGGGAACGGGATCGCCGCGATCGCCGCTTCCTGCAGCTCGTCGTAGCGCGGGATCCGGGTGTGGATCCGCTCCAAGTACTCGTCTGGCGTCCAGTCGAATTGACCCATTTCGTAACCTCGTCGGGAGGAGCCATCGTAAGCGGCAGGGCGGAGGAGCTCGCTGTGGCCAGGACGCCAACCACGATCATCGATCTCGCGCGGCTCTCGCTTGGGCACGGCGAGGGCGCCCGTCTCGATCTGCCGGTGCGGCTCGAGCCGCTGCAGATCGGCGGCCAGACGTACGTGCCCCAGGGCGAGGCGCAGACGCGGATCGACATCTCGCGGCCGAGCAACGGCTACGCCTTCAGGCTGCGCTTCCCGCTGCACGTCGAGGGGCCGTGCGTGCGCTGCCTGGAGGACGCCGCGGTCGACGCCGAGGTCGATCTGCGCGAGGTCGACCAGGCCGACACCGACGAGGAGGAGCTGCGCAGCCCCTACGTCGTCGAGGACGAGCTCGACCTCGGCCGCTGGGCGCACGACGCCGCGATCCTCGCCCTGCCGAACCAGATCCTCTGCCGCCCCGACTGCGCCGGCCTCTGCCCCGTCTGCGGCGAGTCCCTCAACGACGCCGACCCGGAGGACCACGAACACGACAAGAGCGGCGACCCCCGCTGGAGCAAGCTGAACGAGCTCAAGCTCGAATAGCTAAAACGCTCGTGACGGAGGGGCAGGGTGTCCCTCCAGCGCAGCGGCGTCCGTTTTTCGCCCCAAGAACGATCTCGGACGGCCGCAACGTCGCAGGCGAAAAACCCAGCCAGCAGGAGGGATACCCTGCCCCTCCCCCCGCTACTGCTCTTCGAGCTCGGCGACCGGCTGCTCTTCGTCGCGGCCGGCGAGCCGGTCGCGGCCGCGCTGCACGGCGGCGAGGAACTTCTGCAGGTTGACCTCGAGCGTGTTGAGGATCTCGTCGGCGTAGTCCTCGGCGCCGAGCCGGATCTCGCGCTCGCGCGTGCGCG